>ERZ1370068.6249-contig-5244_pt1 | contig 134173 bp, 239 predicted proteins | sample MGYA00561227_ERZ1370068 | MGnify/ENA primary metagenome ERZ1370068 (study PRJEB38410, sample SAMEA6850437) | metagenome | study: Metagenomic assessment of the ecological functions of the soil: analysis of the soil microbiota associated with the...
CGGTGTACTTCGTTCAGTTACGTATTGCTCCGGGGTGGGCGCGCTCAATACCTGCAGGCGCAGGCTGCCGGCGTCGCAGCGGAATCGGCTATCAGAATCCGGTGCTCTTGAAGCCCGGCTCTGACCATCGTTCGCACATCGTGCTGAGGACCAACCCGCGCGGTACCTTCGGAATCCGGGGAGTACGCGAACGGCCGCGAACATCTGGCAGCCGCGGCTTTGCGGCATACGACGAGCTCGCCGGTCGCTTCGCAGGTGATCATCTGCGAGGGCGCCGGCTCTCCCGCGGAGATCAACTTGCGAGCGCAGCGACTACGTCAATCTCGGCTTGGCGCGGAAGAAGAGGTCTGCCAGTCGTCGTGGTGGGCGATATCGATCGTGGCGGAGTGTTTGCTCGCTGTATGGAACCGGTGGCTCTGCTGGATTCCACTGATCGGCGGCTGGTCAAGGCCTTCTTGATCAACAAGTTTCGCGGCGATCGTCGGCGTACTGCTGCCAGGCCTGGAGGAGCTCACCCGGCGGACCGGCGTGCCATTCGCCGGCGTGCTCCCGTGGCTTCCCGATGTCTGGCTGGACGCGAGGACACGCTCGAGGTCGCGGCCTGGCGGCGTCAGGGCGCCAGCGGCGGCGGCGCTGCGTGTGGCGGTGGTGCGGCTGCCGCGGCTGTCCGAACGGCACCGATGTGGAGGCGTTGGCGGCGGAGCGCGGGCGTGGAGGGTGCTCGTGACGGCGGAGGCGCAGTCCGCTGCGCGGTGCCGATCTGTGCCGTGCTGCCCGGGCACTCGGTCGACGGTCAGCGATCTCGGTTGGCTGCGTCACGTAATCGGGCTCGCGCCGGTGATGGAAGCCCGGGCCCGGCGTGGCGCGCCGGTACTGGGGATCTGCGGCGGGTACCAGATGCTCCGGCGCGTGTGATCGACGACCCGATCGAGTCGGGCTTCGTGGAGATGGTCGCAGGACTCCGGCGCTACCGCTCCCGGCGAAGGTCAGATTTCGGGACCCGATGAAGGTGCTCGGCCGGCCGACGGGCGCGTGGCGCGGGCATGAGGTCGAGGCGTTACGAGATCCACCAGCGGGATTGCCAGAGCGATCGAGGGGTGAGGCCGAGCCATTCCTCGACGGCTGCCGGCGAGGGTCAGGTGTGGGGGACCATGTGGCACGGCGCGTGGCGAGAACGACGGCTTCCGGCGTGCCTGGCTGGCCGAGATCGCCGCTGGCCGACTGGATCTGCCGTGGCGTCCCGATCCCGTCGCGCCGGCTCGTACGCGGACGCGCCGTGAAACCATGATCAACACGCTGGCGGACGCGGTTGAAGGAGCATGTCGATCTTCCCATGTTGCTTGGCAGGCACGGCGTGGCTGCGCAGCTGTGACGATTCGAGGCGCTGGTGATCGGCATCGGGAGCGGAATCCCCAGATCACCTGACTCAGCGAAGCCGTTGCGGCGCATGAACCAGGTCGACGTTTCCCTGGTCGGCCGACAAGGGAGCTGCGAAGCATCGACCTGGTCGAGGCACCGCGAGGAAGTAACTGTCGCGGCGGTGATCACCACATGATGACTACCGTGTGGGTCGAGGTACCGGATCCGGAGCGTGGACCCTGATCGGGAGCGCAATAGGCGCGGAGTATCAATCAGGCGTCGCGGCCTCGGCATGGAGGCCCGAGCTCGGCGCTATGCCGAGATCATCGCCGACCGAGGCGATGGCGGCACGATTGGTCTCCTGGTGTGGGGCGATCCCAGCGATCTCCACGACTCCACGATCCGCATCGTCGCTTTGATCGAGAATCTTGCGTTGATCTCGACCTGGCCGTCATCCCCAGGCATCAGCAGCATTCAGCTGCTCGCCGCACAGGCACAAGATCATCCTGAACCGAGGTGGGCGAACCCATCCACCTGACACTGGACGGCGGCGCTAGCACGATGAGTACCCACCTTGCCCTCGGCGACGTGGTGGTGATGCTGGACGGTGATCTTGCGTGCAGCGAACTGCTCGACCAGTACCGGTGACCTCGACGATCTGCCTGGGGCGCCCAGCTCGGACTACCTGACGAGTCGCTCATCGCTTCGGCCAAGCTAGCGGCGAGGGGTCATCGGGGTGATCCGGCGGCGAAGCGGGCGGCGATCCGCCAAGCTCCGCGGCGCAGGGTGATGGGTTTCGCGTACACTCCTACGCCCGTCTGCGGGCACGCTTCCCACGTGGTTCCCTGTTGATGTGGTCACGGCCGTGACCACGGCTGCCATGGCGGTGCCGGTAGCCGCCGTCGCGAAGCGGCCGCGCCAAGTACGTCAACGTGACTCGTCGTCCCTTGGGCCGCCCTGAAGGTTGACGGACGTAGCTTCTGGTCCTACGCCGTCCTGGAGGGTGACGTCGAGGTGTCTATGGTCGCCGCTACTCCCGACGATGAAGCAGTCGAGGAGTTGATCACGCTGTACCGGGACCTGACCGGTGAGCACCCGGACTGGGATGAGTACCGGGCGGCGATGGTGACAGACAGGCGGTGTGCTGCGATACACTGAGGCCCAACCGGGCATACGGCCGGCTGAGCGTGATTCTCCTAGCCCCGCACCAAATCTGACGCTCCAGACGGGCTCGTCACGCCTGATCACGGCGCGTAACGATCGACTGGCGGCGAGCCCCGGTGAGGTAGCGCGCCGAGCCCAGCGAGCCGGGCCATTCTGTTCTGTCTGCTCCGATCGCTTGACGCATCGTGTACGCGCCGCGTACTGGTGCGCGACTTCAGCCCGAACGTGCGCATCAGATCCTGCGTCTGCAACCCGACATAGCCAACCGACTCGTTGGCCCGGGCCAACCATCCAGCGGACAGCGCCGCAGCCCGCCGTCTCCGCCTTTGCCCGCCGCAGGAAGATCTGCGGATCGCGGACCGCGACGTCATGCAGCATGCCGCCGCACAGCCGTACGGTGTTCGACATCGAAATGCTGATCACAGCAGCCGTCGCACAGGACAACTACCTCGGCGACGCGATCATGGCATCTCGGTGGGCAGTCCGCGCCAAATCAAAAGGCTCGTCCGGAAGCGGCTCGGTGCGTCAACGCAGCAAGTTGATCATGGCCACCGACCTGATCGGCCAGCAGATCCAGCACAAAGATCTCGAGGTCGTCCTGATCGAAAAGATCATCGTCGGCAAGATCATCATCTAGCGGAGCAAGAGCGCCTACTGCCTCAAAGATCGCCTCTGGCCCCTGCCGTCGCGGCTTGCTGGTGGCCTGTCGATACTCATACTCGTACTTCTCGATCGCATGCAGAGCCTCGGAAGTCAGCTCCTCGTCGAGGCCAATCTCGTTGTGTGCGAATCGTACGAAATCACGCAATACGAGTGGCATGCGCCGCAGATACCGTTGATCGGCGACGATCTTGCGCGGATACCAGTCCAGCATCAAGATCTCGATCGCTGTGGGGCTCCAGCGAAGCGGATCGCCGTACCCGTAGTCGGCTCGATACCAGATGAGATCGCCAGCGATCGAGCGGTCATCCGGCAGATCGAGAGCTACCCCGAAAGAGCTGGTCAGGAAGTGATCCGCCAAGGCCTCTCGATCGTCATCCGACCATTCCGGGCGTACGAAACCCGTCCCGCCGTCCGGCAGCTGTCGCAGAATCCACTCCAGCAGCGGCCGGGTTGCTGGCCAGTCCTCGGACTCCAACGGTGGCCACGTCCTGGCTCCCGCCTCGATCGCTTCGCTGATACGAGCATGCGCATCGGCCGGCGACAGCGGCTCGAGAGCGGTGTGTTGCGTGTCGGCGTGCTCCCGCCATACCTCGTTGAAGTTCTCCAGCGGCTTGTCGGACAGGAAATTGTCCTTCACGACGATGCCCAGATTGAAGTCGATGAATGTCACGGTGGTCAGGTCATGGCCGGCGAGACGCGTATGCAGTACGACGTTGTATCCATCGCGGACCATGTCTGTAACCTGCTGCGCTGCGACGATCTCTAGCTTGTTCAGCTGATGCATCCAGGACGGCAGCAGGAAACTTCGCGTACCAAGATCACGTACCACGCGGGCCCGCAGCACCTCGTTTCCATGCAGATGCGCCATTGTCCAGGCCAGCGCCGCTGCGGCCGGTGCGTCCCCGGCGACAAGCGCGTTCAGCAGGTCAGGCAGCGACACATCCTCGCGCTTGGCGGAGGGATCTCAGCAGGTGATCGTTACGCGAATCCACGATATTGAGGACGGCGCTCGCTGTTTGCAGCATCGTGAGCGGGTGGTCCGCCGCCAGGGCAATCTCGACCTCGTCGAGCAGATCCCAATCGTCCTCCGGATGCCGTCGCGCCGACCGGAGAGCTGGATGACCCGAGCGTCGCGGTGGATGCTTCGATGACCGGTGCTTCGTTCTTGGGCACCCGGCCCACGGTAGTTGGCTTTCCTCGCGTGGGTCGCGTCTTACCGAAAGTGGTCGAATCGGACAGCAAAAGCGTCGCATCTGGTGGCGGGTGCGACCACTTGCCGCGTGGCAGATGCGCCGCAACCGCAAATACCATCAGAGGATGGCTCGACGCCTGTTGGAGCGCGATCAAGAGCTCGCCACCCCTCCTGGATGCAGCCAGCGTGGCGGCGAAAGGGACCGGCTCGGTCATCTTGCTCCACGGCGAAGCAGGAATCGGTAAGACCAGCCTGGTCTCGGCGATCAGATCGCAGCTGCCCGACGGAACCCGGATGCTGGTCGGCGCCTGTGATGCACTCAGCACGCCACGGACACTAGGCCCGTTCCGAGATCTGACGGCAGCGGTCGGCCCGCGGTTGGCGCAGGCGCTGCAGGCCGGTGAACGCGATCTGGTCATGGATGCTCTGTTGGATGAGTTGCAGCGGCCGCCTCCTAGCACGCTGGTGGTCGAGGACGTCCACTGGGCCGACGAGGCGACGGTCGACACCTTGCGTTTCTTGGTACGCCGGATCGCCCAGCTGCCGGTCGTCCTACTGCTCACCTACCGCGATGACGAACTGCTCGCGCGATCACCCGTTGACCCAGCTGCTCGGCGACGCCTCGCACGCCAACCAGGTGCATCACCTGAGCCCGCAGCGCCTCTCCGAGCCGGCCGTACGGACACTGGTCGCGGGCAGCCCGCTCGACGCCGAGGAGGTCTACGCCCTCAGCGACGGAAATCCGTACTTCGTCAACGAGCTGGTGGCCTCGGCGGTTGGCTCGAGCGTCCCGCCGACTGTTGTCGATGCGGTTCTGGGCCGACTCGGTCGGCTTGCCCCAGCTCACCAGGACACCATCGAGCTGCTGGCCGTTGTGCCGTCGGGTCTGGATCGCCGGCTCGTCGATGCCCTGGTCAGTGACCAGGCCGCAATCGCGGCTGCCGAGGAGCGAGGACTGCTCACCGTGCACCGCGATGAAGTCTCATTCCGCCATGAGCTGACGCGCCGGGCGATCGCCGACGCCTTGCCCGTCGCGCGGCGTCTGGAACTCAACGCACGCGTGCTCGCGGCAATGGAAGGCCTGGGCATCTACGACGCCGGTCGACTTGTTCATCACGCCTCCGAAGCGGGCGATGTGGATGCCCTCGTACGGTATGCACCCATCGCAGCCCGCGACGCGGCCACCTCCGGTGCCCATCGGGAGGCCGCAGCCCATTACACACTCGCCCTGGCCCATGAGGATCGCTTCACGCCGGCGGAGTTGGCCGACCTCTTCGAGGAGTGTGCCGTAGAGCGCTACACAATCGGCGCAGCGGCGGACGCCGTTACAGCTCAACGTCGCACCGTGACATTACGCCGGCAACTGCAAGATCAGCGGGCGCTCGGGCTGAGCCTGCGTTGGTTGTCGAGGATCATGTGGTTCAACGGGAGGCGGGCCGAGGCAGATGAGGCAGCTGAGGAAGCGACCGCCGTACTCGGAGAGGTCGGAGACGACGGACTGTTCGCATTCGCGCTGAGCACCCAGTCGCAGCTCGCGATGCTGGCAAGCCACACAGAGGAGGCGGCGGCGCTGGCTCGCCGAGCCATTGCGTTGGCCACGGCCGCAGGCGCAACTGCAGTGCTGTCTCACGCGCTGACCAATCTGGGTAACGCAAGGTGGCAGAGCGGGGACCGCGACGGCTTCAATGATCTTCAAGAAGCGGTGCGTGTTGCACTATCCATCGACGATGTTGAGGATGCGTGCCGCGCCTACGTCGGCATTGTGTGGTGTCTCTTGGACGAGTTCCGACTAGACGATGCGGAACCGTTCGTGACCGACGCGTTGAGCTGTCGGAACATGCAGAGTTCATTGGCTTTCTCGCCTATCTGCACGGGTGCAGGGCGCGGATGGAGCTGGCCCGTGGTCACTGGGAGGCCGCCGTCGCTGCCGCGGAGCTGCCGGCGCGCTCGCAGCCGGCCGCTCACTGCGTCGCCCTGACGGTACTTGGCACGGTACAAGCCCGCCGTGGAGAGGCTGGCGCAACCGAACTCCTGGAGCAAGCGCAACGCGTCGCGGAGCAAATCGATGAGCTGCAGCGGATTGGCCCGGTGACTGCCGCGCGATGCGAACACGCTGCCTTGCGGGGCGACTCGGCGGCTGTGATCGACATCGCCGAACCCATCTTGGCCGAGGCCATACGACTCGGAGATCATCACCTCCAGGCCGAGTTGGCCTACCGGTTACGCAAGGCTGGGCGTCTGGTCGATCCGCCCGATGGGATCATCCCTTCGCCCTGCAGGCGCGGGGCGATTGGCAGAGCTGCAGCACAAGCCTGGGCCGAGCGCGGCTGTCCCTATCATCAGGCCGCCGCCCTGGCCGACAGCTCCGATCCGGCCGCGCTGCTGGAGGCCTTGCCGATCTTGGATGGGCTCGGCGCAATCCCGCTGGCACGCCAGGTCAGGAGCCGAACTGCGGCAGCTCGGTGTGCCGAACGTACCCAGAGGCCCGATGGCGGACACCCGCGGAGAATCCGGCCGGGCTTACCGAGCGGCAGCTCGAGGTGCTCCGGCTGCTGGCTCGCGGGCTGACCAACAACGAGATCGCGTCGCAGCTCGTGCTCTCGGTGCGTACCGTCGACCGCCACGTCGCCGAGATCTTGGCGAAGCTGGGCGTCACGTCCCGCCGGCAAGCCGCGGCTCGAGCTGAAGCCCTGGGGATTTCGCGGCCTGGTCCTTAGCCGGCTGTCGGTTCACTACCCATACCTGCCATCGTCGCGGAACGTCGATGTGGGTAGTCCCACCCGCCAATTGGGTAGCGCTTGCCGATGATCGTGCATGCCCCTCCGCCTGTAGAAATTGATCAAGTCAACAGATCCATTTCGGAGGGCAACATGATCAACAACACAAACGCGAAGACACACGTAGGTCGGCGCGTACTCATCGCCGGCGGCGGCATTGCCGGACTGAGCCTCGCGCGAGCGCTCAAAGACGCCGGACACAATCCGCTGGTCATCGAACGCAGCCGAGAGTGGCCGACGACCGACACAGCGCATTATCTGCCGGTCAACGCACTGCGAGCCCTAGATCAACTTGGTCTTGGCGAGGCGGTCACCGCGGCTGCTCATCCGATCAGCAGGCAGCGCGTCACAGGTGCTCGTGGACGGACGCTCGTCGACCTTCCGGTATCGAGCATCTGGGGCAACGGCGGCCAGAGCGTGGCAATTCGCCGGAACGCGCTGCATGAACTCCTGCAGGCGGCAACTTCCGACGTCGCCGTTCGCCGCGGAACCACGATCGCCGCCAGACTTCGCGATGGCGCGATCAAGCTCAGCGACGGATCGATCGAGCAATACGACGTACTGGTCGGTGCCGACGGAGCCGATTCCGTGCGTACGCACCGCTGGCATCGGTGGCACGGCGCCGCAGCACACCAGTCGCTGGTGCTGGCGCTTCATTGCCGAAGGTTGGAGCGGCGAGGAGGACACCTGGCACGCTCGCCTCGCCCCTGGTCGCAGCCTGGTCACCATGCCGCTGGGCGACGGGGCCGTCTTCTGCTACGCCGACATCGCCAGCAGCAACGGCAGGCCGCCGGGCGACTGGCGCAACTACTTCGACGATTTCGGCACGCCGGTCACTGATCTGCTCACTCAGGGCGGGCAGGCCTACGCCACCCCAATCACTGAAGTTGATCAACCCTACGCATTCCTGGGTCGGACCGTCCTGATCGGCGATGCCGCCCATGCGATGTCCCCATCAATGGGCCAGGGTGTCGCCTTGGCTGTCGAGGACGCACTCGTGCTTGCAGAGACGCCTCAGCAGCCTGCCGGTCGACGAGGCGCTGCCGGCGTACGAGCAACGGCGGGCTCCGCGGATCGCCTGGGTTCGTGCGCAGGCCCATCGCCGGGACAACACTCGAGGGCTCACGCCCGCCGTGCGGGACAGGGTGGTGCGGCTCACTGGGCGCCGCATGGTGCTTGCCGGCCAACGAGCCCTGCTCGCTGTGCCCTGACGTCCGCGGATCCCCTGCTCACGCCCCACTTTCTCCGCTTCACGCCCCCGATGTATGTGGGCCGCGGGTGAAGAAGGTGGGGCGCCAGCACGTGAGGTGGGATGCTTGACGCGTGCCCGGATCTTTGATTGACTGGCCGCCAAATGACCACGAACGAAAGCCACCGTGCCGACCGCGTCAAGGCTGAACGCGATCCGCTCGGGAATGATCAACGGCGAAGGCATCATCACGGGCACGGTCGTCTCCGCGGCTGCGATAGCAGCATCGGTAGGGCATCTGGAAGAAACCCGGCTCGTTCTCGCCATCCTGGGAACCGCATTCATCTATTGGCTGGCACACCTCCATGCTCGGACACTGGGCGATGCCGTCAAACACCACACACATCCCGGAGCCGCATTGAAAGAGGCGCTCGCTGAGACCTGGCCGATCCTTGCGGCAGCCCTGGTACCCGCCGTCATCTTGATCATCCTCCAACTCCTCGGCGTAGATGTGCGTATCGACGCCTGGATCGCCGTGATCGCCTGCACTGTGCTGCTGACCGGCTATAGCTTCTTTGCGGGTCGCCGTGGTGGGCTCAGCTTCGGGGGCAGCCTGATAAGCGCGGGCATCGGCGCGCTGCTTGGGCTGTTGATCATCGGGCTCAAGGCGAGCCTGCACTGACGTTCGCTCGGCCTGACCTGGCCGGTGCTTGACGCCTGCGCCTCAGCCCGCACGAACCTCATTCAGCACTCGGCGTACGGCCTCGAGAGTGCGATCCACGTCCTCGTTGGTGGTTCGCCAGTTGGAGACGGAGATTCGCAGTACGGCCTGTCCGTGCCAGGTCGACGGAGTCATCCATGCGGTGCCATCCCGCAGCAGTCGCGCGGCAACTTCGCGCGTCACGTCGTCGGTGCCAAATGACACGCACACCTGAGTGAATACGACGTCGTTGACCACGCGTACCCCGTCCAGCTCGGCCAGTCCGGCGGCAAAGTGGCGGGCGTGTGCGCAGAACCGCTCGACCATCTGTGCTACGCCGCGACGGCCGAGTGAGCGTAAGGCGGCCCAGACGGTGAAGCCGCGAGCTCGGCGAGAGAATTCGGGAACCGTCGAGAACGGATCCGGCCGCTCGTCCTGGATCAGGTACGCGGCATGCACTCCCATGGCGGCGTACATTGCGTCGGCGTTCGCCACGATCGCGATGCCACTGTCATAGGGCACATTGAGCGTCTTGTGCGCGTCAGTCGCCCACGAATCCGCTCGCTCGACACCAGCGACGAGGTGCCGGTACGTGGGCGAGGCGGCAGCCCATAGCCCGAACGCGCCGTCTACATGGACCCAAGCGCCGTACTGATGTGCAAGATCAACAGCGTCAGCGATCGGGTCGAAGGCGCCACTGTGGACGTTCCCCGCCTGCAGGCAGACGATCACCGGATTTCCGCTGACCTGATCCAGCGCGGCTGCCAACGCATCCAGTCGGATCCGACCTTGATCATCGGCCGGAACCACGATGCTCTTGGCTTCACCCAAGCCAAGGAACCGCAGCGCGACGTCGACCGTCTCGTGACGTTCCTCGCCGACGATGACGCTGACCTCAGGGGCGTTGTGCAATCCGTCGTTCTCGACATTCCAGCCCGCGCGGCGAAGCACCTCATGGCGAGCAGCGGCCAGGCAGGTGAAGTTGGCGATCATCGCGCCAGTGACAAAACCAACGGCAGAGGTGTCAGGCAAGCCCAGCAGGTCAAGCAACCACTCACCGGCCACCCATTCCGCACCGGCTGCGGCCGGCGAGGAGGCCAGCAGCCCGGCGTTCTGATCCCACGTCGAGGTCAGCCAATCGGCCGCCAGCGTGGCGGGCAGCACACCGCCGATCACCCAGCCGAAGAACCGTCCCGACGGCATCGCGACGACTCCCGGCTCGGCCCCGCGATCAACTCCTCGACCACCTCCAGCGGCTCGGCGCCATCCTCCGGCAGCGGCTGCCGCAGCGCGTTCGCAACGCCGTCGACGTCTGTGCGTGCCGCAACGCGCCGGCCAGCAGATCCTCGAGAAAGCCAGTGGCCTCCTCGAGGACACGCTCCAAGATCTTTCGCTCATCCGTCATCGCCTCACTCCCTTGCCCGCGCATCCGGCCGCCAGTTGGAAAACCGGATCGACCCCGGCTTCACTCGCGGACCACACATGTTGCACAACGTATGCAATGCGCGAGAAACCTGCGCATCGAGCTGCAGACCGCCGAGCGCCCGCGTCGAGCTTCGGAGCAGCTGATCAGATCGGACGCTCGCTGCTGGTTTGCTCGTGATGAAGATCGCGTCCATCGGATCACCAGGAGCCTCATAGACCCCGACGTCGCGGAAGCCGGCGTCGGCCAGCATCTGACGGGCGACCTGCTCTCCCCATGCCGTACCCAACCCTGCGCCGTTGTGAGCCAGGGACACCGTCAGGCAATGCAGGGTGCTCACGGCGTACAACAGCGGTGCGAAGGGATTGCCGATGTTGTCAGCCAGGTCGCTCGACACGCGCGGCTCCTTCATGAAGAAGACGCCTCCCGCGGCAAGGGCATCGTAGATGTGGCTCAGGACCGCGCGCGGGCGCAACCATGTCGTGAATCGCGTCGAAGACGAACACCGCATCCAGCGGGTCGTCGACGGTCAAGGTCGGCGACGTCGCGCACCTCGAAATGGGCATTCGTCAGACCTGCGGCGGCCGCCTCCGCCCGGGCTCGCGCGATCGCGTCCTCGGCGATGTCGTAGCCGGTGAATGTCGAGCGAGGAAATTCCCGGGCGAGCAGCACGACGGCGTGGCCGGTCCCGCACGCTACGTCGGCGACTCTGGCGCCGCGGGTCAGCGTTTCTCGCAGACCGGTGCGCACTGGGGCAGCCCAGGCATCGATGAGCTGCTCGTCGAAGGCGCCGCGCCCCATGGCGTCCATGGCGTCGGTGAATTCGGGTCGGAATGCCTCGTACGGGACGCCTCCGCCGGCGCGGAACACCCGGGCTACCTCCTGCACATGCGTCGCCAGATGAGTGTTCAGCTGGCCGAACGGCGCCAGGTTTCCCGAGCCGCTGCCGGTGAGGCACGCCGCGTGTTCGGGCGGCAGCCGCGTACGTCTCGCTTGCCGCGTCGTACTCGACAATGCCGCTGCTCGCCATGGATCCGAGCCACTCGCGTACGTACCGCTCGTGGAGCCCAGCGCGCCTCGCGAGCTCAGGACTGCTGGCCGGACCTTGCGCTGCAGCCTCGAACAGACCGGTGCGATAGCCGATGTCGATCATGGCGCTCAGCATGGCGCCGGTGTAGATGCCGAACAGGCGCCCGGCAAACTCCTCGCACGCGTCTTCGTCGATGGTTTCGGTGATCGTGCTCATTGGGCTTCCTCCAGGTCGTCGGCCACCGGTTGTGACCTTGCTCTGCGACGCTAAAGGTGCCGAGCAGTCAAGCTCATCGGGCTACGAACCCATCGCTGACCAGGGTCGATGGGTCGGATTACCCATGCCGTGGCCTGAGCAGACGATGCTCGAAGGCGTACGCGGTTGCGTGCGGCTCGAGTGGCCAGCCCGCACTTGACAAAGATGTTCGACAGGTGCCGGGCGACCGTCTTGTGGCTGATCACGAGGGCTTCCGCGATCTGCCGGTTGGTCTGACCGGCCGCCACCAGGGCCAGGACCTCCGCCTCGCGTTCGGTCAACCCATCCGGCAGCCTCGGCGCCTCGCCGGAGCATCTCGAGCTTGCGCATGTCGAGTTTTGCGCCCGAGCCGCTCAAACACCTCAGCCGCAGCGTCCAAGGCACGGGTGGCGCTATCGGTGTCTGAGAGTGCGTTGCAGGCTCGCGCCAGCAGCAGCCGCACTCGTGCAGCGTCGTACGGGCGCGTCCAGGTCCTGCCAGACGCGGCAGGCCTCCCGCAGAACCGGAAGCGCCTCCACGCATCGGTCCTCCGCGACAAGCACTGCCCCGGCGGCCTGCAGCCCCCTGGCACGGAGGACCTCGGTGCGGAATGACGCGGCGATAACTGCTAACTCGTCGGCCGCTTCTTCGCCGGCTCGAGCTCACCGCCGTCGAGCGTGACCTCCACCAGGGCCGCCAGCAACGGAGCGCGGACCAGCGGCCGTCCGGCGCGTGCTGCGAGGGCGACGTCCAACATGGCCCTCGCCCTCTCAGGATGGCCATGCGCCAGCCGAACGAGAGCCAATGCCGGTTGCGGATCCCGGCCGAGGCGATCAGCCTCCTCCAGAGCGAACTCGGCACCCGCGAGGTCACCGCTGCCGCAATCGAACCTCGCCCACGGCGTAGTGCGCCTCCGCGACGCTCTCGACCTGGATCCCTTGCAGGTCGGTGCAGACCCGCGACGCCTCGCGCTCAGCCTGCGCCCAGGCGCCGCTCACCGTCAGCAGCTGCGCCTGATGGACTCGGCAGATGCCGGTGAACAGCACCGCCGGCGGGATCTGATTGCACCAGCGCGCGAGGGCTTTCGTCCACTGCCTCATCCGCCGAAGATCGCCGAGCTCGTGGCAGGCGGCGATCATGTTGCAGTAGATGTTTCCGGCGTAGGCAGGGTTCATCTGCTCCGACGTCGCGTCGAGCATCGCCTCGTCCAGGAGCGCCATGCCGGCCTCAACCCGGCCCGCTCTGATCTTGGCTCGGCCCTCGATCACCAAGGTGAGCGCGGCCAAGTTGGGGTCACGGTGGCGGCGAGCCACCTCCTGAATCTGTCGGGCCTGATCGACGATGTCGTCGACGGACATCTCGGCGGCGCGGGCGTCCAGCTCGATGTATTTCGCGTAGGCGTGCTCGACGCCATCAGGCAGCTCATCGAGTAGCCGGTGAAACCGACTCAGCCACCCCGAGCCTTCGGCCTGATCCCCACGGAGGAACAGCGTCCCGGCAAGCTCGAGAGCTGACATGGCGGCGCGTTCGCGCCGGTCGTTCGCTTCAAGTAGCGGTGGTATGACTCTGCGTACGCGGCGAGCGGCCTCCTGGATAAGACCCAACCACCAATCCGCCTCAGCCAACGCGTACACGTCGTCGGAGCGCAACGCGTCCAGCGCCTTGGCCGCCAGAAAGTCCCGCCGGGCAGCGGTCCAGTCGCGGCGGGCAAGCGCATCGCGGGCGGCCCGCACGATGCCGGCGTCGTCGTCCAACGTGTCGTCGTCCATGACGCATCAATCATCGCGCCGCTCGGTACCGGTGCCGTCCTCCGGTGCACTCCGGACCGCGCGAGAACGATCTTGCGGTAACGTTCCGATGCTCAGCTGTCGGTAGGGAGGCCCTCATGGATCATTTCTGTACGACCCGGACTGCGCTTCGACGTACTCGACTCAGGACCCGCTGATGCTCCTGCGGTGGTACTGCTGCATGGGTTTCCACAACACCTGTCCACCTTCGAAGCCGTTGCTGGCCGGCTGAACGCCGAGGGCCTGCGAACGCTCACTCCGAGCGAACGCGGCTACTACCAGCTGCCGCTCGACCCACCCGACGGCGGGACTATCGGACGGCCGCGACCGCCGCTGATGTGATTGCCCTGCTTGATACCGCCGGCCTTGCGAAGGCTCACATCGTCGGGCATGACTGGGGCGGCAATCAGGCCTGGGGTGTGGCGGGCTGGCACCCGGACCGAGTCGCTTCGCTCACCGTCCTCTCAACGCCTCACCCGGCAGCGTTTCTCAAATCGGTGTGGACCAGTCGACAGGGTTTGCGGTCGTGGTACATGGTGCTTTTCCAACTTCCTGCGCTGCCGGAGCGGTTGGCGCAGCGTACGCTCGCGAAGTCCTTGCACGATAGCGGCCTTCCGGACGACTTCGTCGATCGTTATGCGGCGGCCATGGCAGAGCCCGGCGCGCTCACCGGGGCGCTGAACTGGTACCGCGGTATCCCGTTCTCCAGGCGGCCGCCGCTTGGGCGGATCACCGTGCCTACCACTTACGTCTGGGGACGGGATGACTTTGCGCTGGCCCGGCGCGCTGTTGAGCTGACGGCCGACTATGTCGCTGGGCCGTACGAAGTCGTAGAGCTCGAGGCTGGCCACTGGCTGCCCGAAACAGAACCTGAGGCCATCGCGGACGCCATCCTCGCTCGCGTCAGGTCAAGCCTCAACTCATGACGTCTTCAAGATCCCCTTCGAGATCCAGGTAGACCTGTTGTAGCTCAGTGATCAACTCCGGATCGGGCTCCTGCCACAGCCCACGATCAACAGCCTCACTGAGCTTTTCGATGATGCCGCGCAGCGCCCACGGGTTCGCATGCTTCATGAAGTCCTGGTTGTCCTTGTCCAGCACATAATTCTCGGCCAATTGCGCGTACATCCAGTCGGTGACCACACCCGCGGTCGCATCGAAACCGAAGAGGTAGTCGACGGTCGCGGCCAGCTCGAATGCCCCCTTGTAGCCGTGCCGCTGCATCGCCGCGATCCAGCGTGGGTTGATCACCCGCGCCCGGAAGACCCGCGCCGTCTCCTCTGTCAGCGATCGAGTCCTGACCGCGTCCGGACGCGGTCGAGTCGCCCACGTACGCCTTCGGATCACTGCCGGTCAGCGCGCGTACGGTCGCCACCATCGCCGCCGTGGTACTGGAAGTAATCATCGGAATCGGCAATGTCATGCTCCCGGGTATCGACGTTCTTCGCGGCCACCGCGATTCGCCGATAGTTGGCCTCCATGTCCTCGCGCGCCGGAATCCCGTCAAGATCACGACCGTACGCGAAACCGCCCCACGTCGAGTAGACCTCGGCAAGATCGTGATCATTACGCCAGTTGCCCGCTTCGATCAGGGGCAGAATGCCTGCTCCGTACGAGCCTGGCTTGGAGCCGAAGATGCGAGTAGTGGCTCGGCGCTGATCGCCGTGGGCGGCAAGATCATCTTGCGTGTGCCGCCGGACGAAGTTCAGCTGGCTCGGCTCGTCTCGATCGGCCACCAGGCGTACCGCATCGTCGAGCATCGCCACGACGTGTGGGAACGCGTCGCGGAAGAAGCCTGAGATGCGTACCGTGACGTCGATCCGCGGCCGGCCCAGCTCGGCGAGATCGATCGCCTCAAGGCCTGTCACCCGGCGAGACGCCTCGTCCCAAACTGGCACAACGCCGAGCAGTGCCAACACTTCAGCAATGTCGTCGCCGCTGGTCCGCATGGCCGATGTGCCCCAGACCGACAATCCGACCGACTGTGGATACTCCCCGTTTCATCGAGATGCCGCTGCAGTAGAGATTCGGCCATCGCCTGGCCGGTCTGGTACGCCAGCCGGGAGGGGATCGCCTTGGGATCGACCGAATAGAAGTTGCGGCCGGTCGGCAAGACGTTGATCAGTCCGCGCAGCGGCGACCCTGATGGCCCAGCCGGCACGTACCCGCCGTCCAGGGCGTGCATGATCGCGGTGATCTCGTCACTCGTGCGGGCGAGACGGGGTACCACCTCCTGGCAACCGAATTGCAACGCCGCAACGGCAGCCTCGTTCTGGCTTCCCAAGATCCGTTCCACGATCTTGGGGACGGCCTCCATGGACCAGCCCGTCGCAGCGACCGCCGTAACAAGGTCACGTGCCTGCGCCTCGGCCGGCATCCACGTCGGGAAGAGGTGCATCACCAGCGAGTCCAAGCGCGCTGCGCAACCCTGGGACGCCATTGACCTGACCGCCAAAGATCTGCGGCGATCGCAGCACCGCCAGCACCAAGTTGATCAGCTCGTCACCTGATGGTGCCTCGCCGAGCACATGCAGCCCATCCCGGATCTGGGCATCCTTGATCTCACACAGCCAGCCGTCGACGTGGAGCACGAACTCGTCGAAGGCTTCCTCGTCCGGAGCCGCGTCCAGGCCAAGATCATGATCAAGCTGGGCGGCCTGAATCGAGCGTCCAGATCTCACCACGCAGCGCCGGTGCCTTTGCTGGATCCATGGCATTGACCTGCGCGTACTCGTCGAGCAGTTGCTCTAGCCGAGCGATATCGCCGTAGGTCTCGGCACGAGCCATGGGTGGCACCAGATGATCAACGACTGTGGCATGCGCCCGGCGCTTGGCCTGAGTTCCTTCGCCGGGATCGTTGACCAGGAAGGGATAGATCAGTGGCAGCGAGCCGATCGCGGCGTCGGTGCCGCAAGACGCGGACATGCCGAGGTTCTTGCCGGGGAGCCATTCCAGGTTGCCGTGCTTGCCGACGTGAATCACCGCGTGCGCGCCGAATTCCCGCTCCAGCCAGCGATAGACGGCCAGGTAGTGATGTGATGGAGCAAGATCAGGATCGTGGTAGATCGCGATCGGGTTCTCACCGAAGCCGCGAGGCGGCTGCACCAAGATCACGACATTGCCGGCTTGCAGCGTGGCCGCGACGATCTCGCCCGCTGCATCGTGCCTGCGATCGACGAAGAGCTCGCCGGGTGCTTTCCCCAGGCATCGGTAACCGCCGCGACAAGATCAGCAGGGAGATCGGCCAGCCACTGGCGGTACGTTGCCGCCGCAATACGGACCGGCTGGCCGGAGAGCTGCTCGGCCGTCAACCACTCGGGATCCTGTCCACCGGCTGCGATCAGCGCGTAGATCAGCGCGTTGCCTGCGGTGGTATCGGGATGCTCGCCCTCGACCGGATCGAGTGGTCCTGTCCCCGGGATCTCACCCGGTGCGCCAAGATCGTAACCGGCCGCGCGCATCGCTCGCAGCAACTTGATCACCGAGACTGGGGTGTCCAGCCCGACGGCGTTGCCGATCCGCGAGTGCTTGGTCGGGTAGGCCGAGAGCACGATCGCAATGCGCCGCTGCTCGACGGGGATGTGTCGTAACCGGGCGTGGTTGACGGCGATCTCGGCGACCCGGCGACACCGCTCATGATCAGGGACGTAGCTCGGCAGTCCATCAGCGTCGATTTCCTTGAAGGAGAACGGCACGGTGATGATCCGGCCGTCGAACTCCGGAACCGCCACCTGCGTCGCCACATCCAGCGGGCTCATGCCCTCGTCCGAGGCGGCCCATGACGCCCGATCCCAGGTGAGGCAAAGCCCTTGCAAGATCGGGATGTCGAGAGCGGCCAGCGCGCGTACGTCCCACGCTTCGTCGTCGCCTCCGGCGGTTGCCGTGGCCGGCTTGGTGCCGCCGGCAGCGAGCACGGTGGTGATCAAGGCATCGCAGGTGCCCAGATACTCGATCAGATCCGAGGGAGCATCACGCAACGAGGCAGCGAAGATCGGCACCGCCGTCCCGCCGGCGGCGTCGACAGCATTGGCCAGCGCTTCTACGTACGCGACATTCCCTGCGGCGTACTGGGCGCGATAGAACAAGATCCCAATGCGTGGCCTGACACTCCAGCAGCCGATGGGCGGGGCAGCACCCCCCAGACTGGTTGTTCGACGGCAGCCTCGAAGCCGACACCCGTGAGCAGCACGGTGTCGCTCAGAAACGCGTGGAGCTGCCTGAGATTGTCTGGTCCGCCCTGGGCCAGGTAGACATGGGCATCGGCGGCGACTCCTTTCGGCACAGTCGACAGCTCCATGAGCGCTGCATCGGGAGCCTGTTCACCACCCAGGACCACCACCGGCTTGCCGCTCGCACGAAACCGATCGAATCCCGTGCACAGCAGCTGCGGCGAGCCGAGAATCCGCGCCACGATCAGGTCACACGCCTCGAGCACCTCAGCGAGCTGGCGCATGCGCCGCACGCGCCGGATTGGCCAGGACGTAGTCGGCGCCGCTCGCCCGCGCAGAGAGCAGGTCCGTGTCGGAGGTCGAGAGCAAAGCGATCCGCGGCATCCCGGGAGCGTAACCCGTCAGCTGCCCGGCCGCTTACCATGGCGGGCGTGACTCGCGCGGACCGCTGCCCAGGCGTGCTGCTCCCCCATCTGGCCGTTGACGGCGCGGTGGTACGGATCCGAGTTCCTGGCGGGCAGACCACTGGTGCAGCGCTGGGCTCATTGAGCCGGATCGCGCAGGAGTTCGGCAGCGGTGATCTGCAGCTCACATCCCGCGCAGGCATACAGCTTCGGGGCCTGCCCGACCCGCTGCCGACTGGATTCGTCACCGCCGTGCGCGAAGCGGGCTTCCTGCCGTCGGACACCCACGAGCGGGTGCGCAACATCGTCGCGTCGCCACTGACCGGCATCAGCGGTGGCCTGTCAGACGTCCGGCCGCTGGTGGTCGGTCTCGATGTTGGACTTTGTGCGGAGCCGGAGCTCGCCGACCTGCCCAGCCGGTTTCTTTTCGCCATGGACGATGGCCGCGGCGACGTCAGTCGCGTGCCTTTTGATCTCGGTTATCGCGCTGCTGGCCCTGATCATGGATGGCTCCTGATCGGTGGCACGCGATTGGGTATTCCCGTCGCGGCAGGCGACCGCTGTCGAGATGTTGCTTGATCTCGCGCAGCAGTTCCTGGCCGCCCGTCGACCGATACGGCGACGTGTGGCACGTTCGCGACCTTCCGAGCTGGGCGACGAGCCGAGCCGGCGTACGCACGATCAACTGGCCGCACCATGCAACGAAATTCCGCTCGGTGCGATTGCGGGTGCGGCCTCGGTCCAGGTGCCGCTGGCGTTGCTGGCACCGGCTCAGGCTGCCGCCATCGAGGCTTGCGCCGGCGGGCCAGTCGTGATCACACCAACGCGAGGCCTGGTGCTGCCCGGAGCGGCCGATCACCTACCCGACCTCGTCGCGGCCGGTCTCGTCGATGATCCCGCCTCGCCCTGGTCGAGCATCTCAGCATGCGTGGGCGCACCCTCGTGCCAGAACTCTTTGATCAACACCCGCTCGTACGCGACGGCGCTGGCCCGGTCCGGATCACCTGTGCCACGGACCCACATCAGCGGGTGCGAGCGACGTTGCGGCGCGCCCACCGACGATCATCTTGATCTTGTCGCACCCATGGCACTCGATCTGCTGGCACCCGCTCAGGAGGCCAGATGATATCCGCACCTGCGCGGCGCTACGACTACGTCACGGTGCCTGCAGAGATCTATCGGAGATCGTTCGCGACCATCCGCTCAGAGGCTGATCTGTCCAGGCTGCCGGAGGACATGCGTACCGTCGCCGTCCGGATGATCCACGCCTGCGGCGACGTCGATCTCGTCAAAGATCTTGCTTTCCATCCGCGACTGGTATCCACCGTCCGAGCAGCGCTCGCCGGACAGGCGGCGATCTTCACTGACACCCAGATGCTGGCCGCTGGCATCACCCGGCGGCGGCTTCCTGCAGACAACGACGTGGTGTGTTTGCTCGGGGATTCCCGAGCGGCTGAGCTGGCAGCACGCTGGGGAACCACCCGATCCGCGGCCGCCGTCTCGCTCTGGGACCGAGCGGCTCGCCGGCGCCGTCGTGGCTATCGGCAACGCCCCAACCGCACTGTTCCATCTGTTGGAGCTGATTGCGGATGGCGCGCCACGTCCCGCCGCAATCATCGGGATTCCCGTTGGCTTCGTGGGATCAGCTGAGTCCAAGATCGCGCTGGCTGAGAACCCGTGGGACATTCCCTGGCTCGTCGTGCACGGATCGGCGCGGCGGTTCCGCCTTGTGCGCCGCCGCAATCAATGCTCTGGCTCGCGAGTCGGAGATCGCGTGATCGGCCACCTGTACGGAGTCGGTGTCGGCCCTGGTGATCCGAGCTGATCACTCTCCGGGCAGCGAAGCTGATCAAGAACGCTGATGTGATCGCGTACCACTCAGGTACCGCCGGCCGATCAATCGCCGCGCACCGATTGCCGACCTGCTGATCAGCGAGGAAGCGATCGAGGAATTGCTGATCTATCCCGTGACTACGGGCCTCATTGATCATCCCCTCGGCTATTACGGAGCTGTCGATGATTTCTACGATGAGTCTGCTGAGCGGCTGAGCAAGCATCTGGGCGTTGGCCGAGATGTGGTGGTGCTCGCTGAGGGTGACCCACTGTTCTACAGCTCATACATGTATCTGCATCGATCGGCTGTCGCCGCGTTTCCCAGCGAGATCGTGCCCGGAGTCACCTCGCTCACCGCAGCGGCCACCGCCTTGCGAAGGCCGCTCGCGCGGCACGAGGACGTCCTGACCGTCTTGTCTGGAACCTTGCCGGTACCTGAGCTCGCTCGCAGGCTCGCCGATACCGATGCTGCCGCGATCGACGAAGCTGGGCCGGACCTTCGCCGGCGTACGCGAGGCACTCCGGCAGTCTGGCCGGCTCGCCGATGCGCTGCTATGTGGAGCGGGCGACGCACCGGAGAGCAGCGCATCATGCCGGCGAGTGACGTTGATCCTGCCGACGTGCCGTACTTCTCCATGGTCGTGGTACCGGGCCGGGATCGCCGCGCTCGACTCGGCAGGACGATCGGCGACGCTGCAGCCGGTCGCTCCTCGTGATCATGACGGCGGGCCACAACTCTTTGTTGTCGGCCTTGGGCCTGGACCGACGGCTGGATCACCCCGAGGCATCCGCGCGTGCTGGCAAAAGTCGATCATGTGGTCGGATACGGTCCTTATCTTGATCGGTTGCCGATCCGACCACATCAGCAGCGACATGCCACGGGCAACACCGTTGAGCTGGAGCGCGCACGCCATGCTCTTTGATCTTGCCTGGCGGCGAGCGGGTCGCGGTCGTTTCTGGTGGAGACGCCGGAATCTTCGGCATGGCCTCCGCGGTCTTCGAGGCGGCAGCGGCTGACGAGCGGTATGCAGATGTCAAGATCACGGTGCTTCCCGGGGTGACAGCGGCTCAGGCGGTGGCCGCCCGTGCCGGCGCACCGCTGGGCGGAGACTACGCGGTGGTCTCGCTGTCGGACAGGCTCAAGCCATGGCCGGTGATCGAGCGGCGGCTGCGTGCTGTCGCTGAAGCCGATCTGGTGCTCGCGATCTACAACCCCGCATCGCGCACTCGGCGCGAGCAGATCGTTCGAGCGCGCGAGCTGCTGCTCGAGCTGCGTCCGCCTGACACCCCGGTGGTCGTCGGCCGTCACGTCGGTCGCGACGGCGAGAGCCTGACCGTCGCAACCTTGGAGCGCTTGAGCCGGACAGCATTGACATGAGCTGCCTGTTGATCATTGGTTCCAGCCAAACCCGGCTCGGACACAACGCGACCGGTGTGGACCCAGCGTTCTTACCACTTGATCCAGGTATAGCGGGTTAGACCGCCTTCTGGTTTGCCGAAGGACTCCGTCGTGAATGTTTCCGCTCCGGCCACAGCCAACAAGTCAGAGCTCTGGGCAGCAGGCTGGCTTTGCTTCCCTTCGATCTCATGAGCGACATGGACCGTGGTCTGCGGCTTGTCGTCGGCCTCTAACCACGCCGCTTTCCGTACAGGTGCGACTCGACAAAGTCTTCAGCATGCAACGCCTCTCCCACCATGATCACGGCGGCCTCGCCGCAAGCCGGCAGCCTCGACTTGGGACGGCATGGTCTCCAGGGTTCCCCACAGCACCAGCTCGTTCGGCTGACTGGCATTGGCGACGACAGCGACCGGACAGTCGGGCCCGTACGCGGGCGTCAGATCCGCGCAGATCTGGCGAACCCGCCGGATCGCCAGATGGATGATCATGGTGGCTCGCGTCCGTGCCAGGTACTCCAGCGATTCCGTCTCGGGCATCGCGGTCGAGGCCGCCTGGGTTCGCGTCAGGATCACGGTTTGCGCCAGCTCCGGAACAGTGAGCTCCCGGCCGATGATCGCCGCGGCGGCAGCGTACGCGGGCACACCGGGTGTCACATCCCAGCTCACGCCAGCCGCATCCAACCGCCGGGTCTGCTCGGCCAGCGCCGAGTAGATCGAGGGATCGCCGGAGCATAGTCGCGCGACATCTTGTCCGCCCTGACATGCCGCAGTCAGGTGATCAGTGATCTGATCAAGATCAAGGTGCTGACTGTCGATCAAGGTCGCTCCTGGCGGACAGTGTTCCAGGATCTGAGCGTCAATGTAGGTGCCAGCGTAGACACAGACCGGGGAAGATCCGATCAGCCGGACAGCCCGTAGCGTCAGCAGATCCCCGCGCCGGGACCTGCTCCGATGAAGTGCACGGTCACGTCGGATCCTTGATCGCGCTCCATTGCACGACGGCTCGCGCCGGACGCCAGCCGTGATACCGGCCGATCGGCTCCAGATGTTCCACCGAGAGTCGAGTCAGCTCCCGCCAAGGCGCTTCCAGCGACTCGATCACGATCATCTCGGTCTCCTGAGTCACCGCATGAACGACCAAGCCGGCCGCCGGGCCGCAACGCCGACCACGCCTGCTCGATCGTCTCGCTGGTCCCACCGCCACCGACGAAAACCGCGTCTGGCTGCGGCAGCGAAGCCAGCGCTCCCGGTGCCTCGCCATGCAGCACCTCGAGACCGGGAACGCCGAGCGCTTCAGCATTTCCACGAATCCGCTTGACCCGATCAAGGTTGTGTTCTACGGCAATCGCGCGGCACTCATATCCAGAGCGCACCCACTCGATCGCGATCGATCCCGCGCCTGCGCCAACATCCCACAGCGAGTTCACCCGGTCGCGGCATCAGCCGCGCTCAGCGCCGACGCGCGAAGATCACGTTTGGTCAGCTGCCCATCATGATCAAAAACTTCATCAGGAAGACCTGGCGCCAGCGAAGCAGCCGGCCCACTACTCCCGACACAAGCCACACAGATCACATTGAGCGCTGGCGCTTCGTCGCTCCAATCGCGAGCCAGCGCTTCGACCCGTGATTCGATTTCGGCTATCAAGATCGCCTAGCACCGTGACACTGCTGTCGCCATAGCCGGCGTCGGTGAGCAGCCGCGCGACCTCGGCAGGACTCCGGCGTCGCGGGACAAGATGATCATGCGGTGGCCGGGGAAGAGCCAGCGCCGTAGCTCATCGAGATCGCCACCGCGGAGCCGCAGCACTTGAGTCGACTCCTCCGCCCAACCCATCCGAGCACGAGCAAGCGCGACCGAGGACACCGCCGGATGAACGCGAACCGTCTCGGCTCCGACCAGTTCCACCAGCGTGCTGCCAATGCCGGCGAGCAGCGGATCACCCGAGGCAAGTGCCACGACCCGTCGACCAGCCACGTCGCTGAGAAGCATCGGCAGTCCCTCGCGCAGCGGACTCGGCCAGGTGAGCCGCTGCTGAGCTGGAACCGGCGGGATCAGATCGAGGTGACGCGGGCTACCGATCAGCACCTCCGCGTACCGAATCCTCGCGCGCAGCCGCTCCGGAAGGTCGCTCCACCCTCTCGCGGTCAGTCCGACCACCTCAATCACGCCTCAGACTGTATGCCTGCGGCTCGGCCAAACTCGACCTTCCCGAGGTCTACCTTCCTCCCGAAGGCTGCCGAAACCCACGTGCACGTTGATTGCTGACGGTCTGCATTGGGTTGCTACGTCTGCCGACCGCGCGCAACCCATGTGTACGTAGGTTGCGTCACCGCGGCTGGACGGGTCAGGCGTCCGGGCACCCGGTCCATGTGGGCTCGGAAAGCTGCCGGATGTGACATCATCGAGGGCGGCGGCGGCAGAGGAATCCGGTGCAAGTCCGGAGCGGTCCCGCCACTGTGACTCGGCTTGTTGGCCAAACACTCAGCAGCAAGACCGGGGAGTCAGGACGTCTGCCGCAGCTGGCCGTTGTCGCATCCCGCGTACGCCGGCCCGACCCAGACATGCCGCGGGCGTGGATACCCGCAGGAAGGGTGTGAGGTGCGGACGTTTCCGTTCTCCGCAGTCGTCGGTTCCGAAGACATGGCACTCGCCCTGATCTTGACCACGGTGTCGCCCGAGGTTGGCGGCGTCCTGGTGCGTGGCGAGAAGGGCACCGCAAAGACCACGATGGTCCGTGCGCTGGCCGATGTTCTTGCCGAGCATCGATGTCGTCGAGGGCTGCCGCTTCAGCTGCGACCCGCTGGACCCCGATCCGAGCTGCCCGGACGGTCCTCATGATCGCCCAGTAGCCGTGGACTCGCGCTGCGAGGTTGGTCGAGCTGCCGGTCGGCGCGACGGAAGATCGGGTGATCGGATCACTTGATCTACGCCAGGCCCTGGGCGCCGGCGAGGTGATCTACGAGCCTGGGCTCCTGGCCGCGGCCCACCGCGGAATCCTCTATGTCGACGAGGTGAACCTGCTTCATGATCATCTAGTGGACTTGTTACTGGACGCTGCCGCGATGGGTCGCTCGACGGTTGAACGGGAAGGAGTCTCGGTCGCCCACGCTGCCCGGTTGATCTTGATCGGGACCATGAATCCTGAAGAAGGTGAGCTGCGGCCGCAGCTGCTGGACCGCTTCGGACTGACGGTCGAGGTCACGGCCCCGCGGGATCCGGAGCAACGAGCAGAAGTGATCCGTCGCCGGATGGCGTTCGACCGTGACCCGGCCGCGTTTGTCGCCGCATACGCGGCCCAGGAAGAGACGCTGCGCGTCAAGATCGCTAGGGCCAGGTCGCTGCTTCCGTCGGTACATCTCGGTGATCGGCAGCTGGCGACCATCGCCAGGGTGTGTGGCGCGTTCGAGGTCGACGGCATGCGCGCCGACATTGTGACTGCTCGGGCCGCCGCCGCGCATGCCGCATGGCAGGGCCGCCATGAGATCACCAAGACCGATATCCGCGCGGCCGCCAGGCTGGCGCTGCCACATCGGCGTCGCCGCAATCCCTTCGACGCGCCCGGCCTGGACGAAAAGCTCCTTGATCAACTTCTGGAGGACGAGCCAGATCCGGATCCCACTTCGCCAGACGACCGGCCTACGAATGGTCATTCGGCAAGCTCACGGCACAACGGGACACGGCCTGAGACCGCTGACGGCGCTTCGACAAGCTCAGCGCACAATGACCGGCAGCCTACTCATAGCCCTTCGACCAGCGCGGGCCGCACTGAGAGACCTTCGACGACTTCCACGCACCAAGATCGAATCGTCGCTGCCGGAGACACCTACCGCACCCGCATGTTCACCGCGCGCGGAGTGGGCGTCGGCGAGGCGGGCCGCCGCAGCCGCGCGCTGACGTCGGCGGGGCGTACGGTCGGACGCGATTCCGGCCAATGGCGAAGGTGGTCGGCTGCACCTGATGGCAACCATCCGCGCGGCCGCGCCGCAGCAGGCAGCCCGCGGCCGCATCCCGGCCGAGCGGCTCAGGCTTACCGCTCCGGACCTGCGCGTGGCCGTAACCGAGGGACGTGAATCCAATCTCGTACTCCTCGTTGTCGACGCGTCTGGATCGATGGGTGCCCGGCGCCGGATGGAGGCAGTCAAAGCCGCGGCTGCTTTCCTGCTGCTTGACGCGTACCAGCGCAGGGACAAGGTCGGACTGATCACCTTCCGCGGGGCCGACGCGACGCTTGCCCTGCCCCGACATCCTCCATCGGACACCGCAGCGCGCCGCGTTGCAGGAACTCCCAACCGGTGGCCGAACCCCATTGGCCGAAGGCCTGCTTTGTGCGCGGGAGATTCTGCGCCTGGAGCGAATCCGCGATCCCCGCCGCCGACCGCTACTGGTCCTCGTCACCGACGGGCGAGCCACCCACGGTCCAGACGCGGTCGCCCGGTCTCGCATGGTTGCCGATCAACTCCGCCGTGCTGATGTGGCCTCGCTGGTGATCGACTGCGAGTCAGGGCGGATCGTGCTGGGCCTGGCCGAGACGCTGAGCATGCACCTCGGCGCGCAATGCCTCAGAGTCGATGAGATTGCCGCTGATCAACTGGTGCATGCCGTACGCCAAGGCGCCGGGCAGCGTAATGCCAGCGGGCATCCGGCCAGAGTTCCTGAGGACGGGCTGACCACCAGGCAGCGGCGCCAGCGACCGTTGTTGATCATTCACACCGGTGATGGCAAGGGGAAGTCGACCGCGGCATTCGGCCTTGCCCTGCGTGGCTGGAACCAGGGCTGGTCCGTTGGAGTCTTCCAGTTCGTCAAGTCCGCCAAGTGGCGCATAGGCGAGCAAACCGCCCTCGAGTCGCTGGGTCGAACTGCATGACGCGAACCGGCCGCGGCGGCTGCATCGAGTGGCACAAGATGGGCTCTGGATGGTCCTGGAGCCGCAAGGCTGGAACTGACGATGATCACGCCGCGGCCGCCGCCGAGGGCTGGCAGGAGATCAAGCGGCGGCTCGCCGAAGAGAAGCACACGCTGTATGTGCTGGACGAATTCACCTACCCGATCAACTGGGGATGGATCGACCTCGACGACGTGATCAACACGCTTGGCGTCCCGCAGCGGCTACCAGCACGTGATCATCACCGGTCGGCGGGCAGATCCGAAGCTCATCGAGGCGGCCCAGCTGGTCACGGAGATGACCAAGATCAAGCACCCCTTCGACGACGGCCAGAAGGGCCAGCGAGGGATCGAGTGGTGATCGATCCGGAGCCGCCGCGATCAGCAACCGAGCTTCCCCGTCTGGTGATCGCCGCTCCTGGCTCTGGGCCATGGCAAGACGACTGTCGCCACCGGGCTGATGGGCGCACTCAGCGCGACGGGTCTCGAGGTGGCAGGCTTCAAGGTGGGGCCCGACTACATCGACCCCGGCTACCACGCGCTGGCGACCGGTCGCCTCGGCGCAACCTCGATCCCTATCTCTGCGGCGAGAACCAGATCGCGCCGCTGCTGCTGCATGGGGCTCAGACGCCAGAACCTGCCGATGTCGCGCTGATCGAGGGCGTTATGGGTCTGTTCGACGGGCAGATCGGCGGCGAGGATTTGCCTCCACGGCCCATGTAGCCACCCTGATACAAGCCTCCGGTGATCATGGTCTTGACATCTCGCATACCTCGCGTACGGCGGCAGCGATCGTCCACGGACTGCAATACCTTCGACCCGAATGTCCGGTCTGAGTGGCGTGATCCTCAACAAGGCCGGATCCGAACGACATGCGCGCGAGATCGCCGAGGCTCTCCAGGCGACGGGTCTCGAGGTGCTCGAGTGCTGCCGCGCGATGCAGGCATTGAGATCCCTCCCGGCACCTCGGTCTGGTACCGGCAGCAGAGCGTGCGGAAGCAGCAGAGGCGGTTGCTCAGCTTGCCCGACGAATCAGCCGATCACGTCTCACTCAACTCGATCATGTCGATCGCACGGTCGGCACCGCCTGCTGGCGGCCGAGGTCTGGTCTGCGGCAGCCCACGTACGCCCTCCGTCCGATGCGCGGCCGGTGGTCGCGGTCGCGGCGGGCCGGGCCTTCACATTCCGCTACGCCGAGACAGACGAGTTGCTCCGCGCCGCCGGCTGCGAAGCCGTGATCTTCGACCCGATATCGGATACGTAGCTTCCGGCCGGAACGGCCGGGCTCTATTTGGGCGGCGGGTTTCCTGAGGTGCACGCCGCCGATCTCGCGGCAAACGCCGCATTGCGATCGGACATTCGAGCGGCGATTGAGGCCGGCGTGCCAACGGTCGCCGAGTGTGCCGGGCTGCTCTACCTCTGTCGCAGCGTCGACGGGCTGCCCATGATCGGAGCGATCGAGGCTGACGCGATCATGGCACCGCGGCTGACGCTGAGTTATCGCGACGATCATCGCAGATCATGATCACCTTCTGGCTCGTGCCGGGACTCGGTTGACTGGTCACGAGTTCCATCGCACCACGATCGAGCCACCTCATGGCGTGCCCGCTGCTTGGTTGGCGGACGGTAAGCAGGTCGGTTTTTCCCTTGCCCCCGCCACAATCGGCCGGAGACTCTGCACGCAAGCTATCTTCACCTGCATTGGGCTGGATATCCCGAGCTGGCGCAGCGATTTGCAGATGCGGTTCATGATCACGCCCAGCGGATGCACTCTGAGCGTGTGATCATGCGTACTGCGCCCGTACCCACGCGCCCCGGAGCCCACAACCGTGCGCCCTGAGCCTGTCGAATGGCGCCTGATGGCGTCTCACCCCAGCGCTGTTTGCGATCTTCACCACCACGGAGACCGCGATGTCGCGGAAGGCCTGATCGACCTGGCCGTCAATGTGCGCCTGAAAGCGCCCCCGGCTTGGCTCAGCGCCATCATCAACGGCACCATCCAGGATCTCGCTGCATACCCCGACACCGATTCAGCCCGCAAGGCCATCGCGGAGGCCCACGGCGTCGCTGTTGATCAAGTGCTGCCAACCGCGGGAGGCGCTGAGGCGTTCACCCTGCTGGCGCGCGCAATCCGTGCTGAACGGCCATTGATCATTCACCCGCAATTCACCGAGCCCGAGGTGGCACTCTTGCCGCCCGACATCACCCGCAACGGCTCATCTTGCCGCCTGCGGCAGGCTTTCGGCTCAACGCGGAGCACGTCCTCGCAGACGCCGATCTTGTGGTGATCGGCAACCCGACGAATCCGACGAGCGTGCTCCATCCGGCACGGCTGATCACCTCCCTGCGACGTGCGGAGCGGATTGTTGTCGTCGACGAGGCGTTCATGGACTGCGTGCCGGGAGAAACCGAGACGATGATCGGTGACGACATGACCGGGTTGCTGGTTCTTCGATCGCTGACCAAAACCTGGGGCTGGCCGGGCTGCGCGCCGGCTATGTGATCGGTGAGCCAAGGCTGATCGAAGCACTGCGGCGTCAGCAGCCGCCCTGGTCCGTGTCAACCCCGGCACTAGCGGCGATGGCTGCCTGCTTGACACTTCGAGGCCCGGAACGCGGCTGCCGCGGCGGCCTGGGAAATCACGGCATGGCGGACCTACCTCGTCGAGCAGCTGGCGAGCGTGGGCCTCAATATCTCAGAGCAGCCTCAGGCGTCCTTCGTCCTGGTTCGACACCGGCGGCGTACGCGGGAATCAGGAACCTGGCTGGCTCCGCCTCGCGCTGCGTGACCACGGATTTGCCGTACGCCGCGGCGAGACCTTTCCCGGCCTCGGGCCAGACTGGATTCGGATCGCGGTACGCGAACCCGCGATCACTGACCAACTAGTGGCGGCTTTTGCCGACTTTGTCAGAATCTGAGCAGCCACATTTTGATGCTCAGATTCTGACGAAGTCGGTGTGGTGGAGGAGGTGGCGCACATGGGAAGCGGGCCCACGAGGACATGGGCACAGCCATGGGGTGACCGCGACCGGCGCGCACCGCAGGCGGCTCGTCGTCGTCCTCGTGATCACATGCGCCGTGCTGATCGCGGAGGTGATCGGTGGTCTCATCGCCGGCTCGCTCGCACTACTGGCGGAGGCCGGCCACGTACTCACCGACTCAACCGGTCTGGTCTTGGCGCTGATCGCCGCTTCTCTGGCGACACGGGCAGCCACCGAGAAGCGTACCTTCGGGCTGCAGCGTGCCGAGGTGCTCGCAGCCCCGGGCAACGCTCTGCTGCTGGTCGGGGTCGCCGTCTGGGTGCTCATCATGGCCGTCGATCGGTTGCGCGGCAACTCCCGTCGAGATAGACAGCAGGCTCATGCTCGTCGTGGCGATCGTCGGTGCGCTCGCCAATCTGGCCAGCCTGCTGGTGTCTCCGACCGACACAGGCCAAGAGCCTCAATATGCGCGGTGCCTACGTTGAGGTGCCTCGGTGACCTCATTGGTTCCGTAGCGGTGATCGTCGCCGCCGTACTGATCTTGATCACCGGCTGGACCCCATCTCGATGCGATCGCCTCACTTGCCATCGTGGTACTGATCATCCCGCGTGCTCTGGTCGCTGCTGCGCGAAGTAGTGGACGTGCTGCTGGAGGCGACGCCACGCGGGGTGGACCTGACAGAGGTGCGTGACCATATGAAACGGGTACGCGGGGTGGTCGACGTTCACGACCTGCATGCCTGGACGATCACCAGTGGCGTACCGGTCTTGTCCGCGCACGTCATCATCGATCAACGCCTGCATCAACGAGGGACGCTCGGGAGAAGTGCTGGACCGGCTCGGCGAATGCCTCGGCGGACACTTTGATGTTTCCCACTGCACCTTCCAGCTGGAGCCGGTGGGACACCAGGAGCACGAGGCTGCCCATCACGCCTGATGCGGCTGAGCCGTTTCGAAGCGCCCTTCGGGAAGCTGCGGGCGCATTCGCAGAGGTGTCAGGGCAGCTGCCAAGCTTGACAGACATGGCAACGCAGTACTACACAGCAAGCAGTATCGATGGCTTCATCGCCGACCCGGACAACTCCCTCACCTGGCTCTTCCAGTTCAGCGAGCAAACGGGAATGGAAGATCAATATCCGAGGTTCATCGCGGACGTCGGGGCGATGGCGATGGGCTCGACGACGTATGAGTGGATCGCAGATCACACCGGCTTCCTCGCCGACCCGAGCAAGTGGGAGTACACCGTCCCGACATGGGTGTTCAGCAGTCGGGAACTGCCACGCGTCGATGGTCCAGACATCCGGTTCGTGTCAGGCGATGTGATGCCAGTTCACGAGGAGATGGTCCGGGCCGCGGACAGCCGCAACGTCTGGCTGGTGGGTGGCGGTGACCTGGTCGGGCAGTTCCACGATCATGGCCTGCTGGATGAGGTGATCATCGGCATCGCATCGGTGTTCCTGGGTGCTGGTGCACCGTTGCTGCCGCGCAGGATCGTGACGCCACCGTTGCAGCTGCGCGAAGCCACCGCGTACGGCGCGGATTTCGCCATGTTGCGCTATGCCGTGCGCAGAGCCTCAGCGGAACCTCAGTAGCCGCAGGCTGTTGGTGACCACGAAGAGCGAGCTGAGCGACATCGCTACCGCAGCGATCATCGGATTGAGGAAGCCGATCGCGGCCAGCGGCAAGGCTATGACGTTGTATGCAAACGCCCACCAGAGGTTGCCGTGGATCGTACGCAACGTCGCCCGGGCAAGGCGGACAGCGTCCGCGGCCACCCGTAGGTCTCCGCTGATCAGCGTCAGATCGCTGGCATGCATTGCCGCGTCCGTACCAGTGCCGAGCGCGATACCAAGATCAGATTGCGCCAGCGCTGCCGCGTCGTTGACGCCGTCACCCACCATCGCAACCCGATGCCCGGCTTCTTGCAGTCGCGTGACCTCGGCAACCTTTTCATGAGGCAGGACATTGGCAATCACATCGTCGACACCGACCTCGGCCGCCACGGTCCGGGCCGCGGCTTCATGATCACCCGTCAGGAGCAGCGGGTCGCAGACCGAGCGCGCGCAACCGGCGGACCGCCTCGGCGGATGTCGGCTTGACCACATCGGCGACAGCGATCACACCCCGCGCTTCGCCGTCCCAGCCGACCATCACAGCCGTGCGTCCCCAGGCCCGCTCGGCCGCATACGCCTCCCTGAGCTGCTCGGCAACCCGCAAGCCTTCCGCCTCCAACAGCTCCACTCGCCCAACCACCGACCGACTCGTCGCAATCCAGTCGACCCATAGGCGTACCGGGTTCTGACAACTCGGCGAGGACGCCGAAGCCGGGACGGTTGTGGAGCTTGGTCACGGTGTCCAACGAGCCGTGGCTGCGAGCATGATCGGCAATGGCCTTCGCGATCGGGTGCTCTGAACCGGATTCAGCCGAGCCGGCCACCCTGATCACGTCCGCGGTCGTGGCATTGGCGCCGACCCGCGTGGCTACCACAGCCATCCGACCCTCGGTGATCGTTCCGGTCTTGTCCAGCACGACGGTGTCGATTTGCCGGGCGGACTCCAATACCTCGGGTCCGCTGATCACGATGCCCAGCTGGGCGCCGCGCCCAGTGCCAACCAGCAAAGCCGTCGGAGTCGCCAGTCCGAGGGCGCACGGGCAGGCGATGATCAATACCGCCACCGCGGAGGTGAAGGCGAAGGAGACTCCCGACCCCTGTCCCAGCCAGAAACCGAGAGTGGCGACCGCAATCGCAATGACGATTGGCACGAACACGGCCGAGACCCGATCGGCCAGGCGCTGTACCGCGGCCTTACCGCTCTGCGCCGCCTCGACCATCCGAACGACCTGTGCTAGCTGGGTGTCGGCACCGACCCGGGTGGCTTCGACCACAAGCCGGCCGTGGGTATTGACGGTGGCGCCCGACCACGCTGTCGCCCGGTCCCGCCTCTACGGGCACCGACTCTCCGGTCACCGTTGATGTGTCCAGCGCACTGTGGCCAGAGACGATCACCCCATCTGTCGCCACGCGCTCTCCGGGTCGCACCACGAAGCGGTCGCCAACGTGCAGCTGTGAGATGTCAACGACCGTCTCGCCGTGCGGCGTGACCAAGGTGGCCTCCGATGGCGCCAGCTCCAGCAGCGCTCGTAGCGCGGCACCGGATCGGCGCTTGGCTCGTGCCTCCAGGTAGCGTCCCAGCAAGATGAAGGTGGTGATGCCGACCGCAGCCTCGAGGTAGAGGTTTGCGGTTGGAGCGTGCCGAACCAGTCGTAACTCAAACGGGTGGGTGAAACCGATCTCGCCTGCCGCTCCGAAAAACAACGCGTACGCCGACCAGCCGAATGCGGCCAGGGTGCCGACCGAGATCAACGTGTCCATGGTCGCGTTGCCATGCTGCAGATTGAGCAGCGTGGCGCGATGGAACGGCCACGCGCCCCAGACGACCACAACACTCGCCAGAGCGAAGGACAGCCATTGCCACCATGGGAACTGCCAGGCCGGAACCATCGCGATCATGATCACAGGCAGACTCAGCGCCGCAGTGATGATCAGCCGACGACGCAGTTGCCGCAGTTCCAGATCGGGATCGCGCGGGCTCTCCGCCGGCAGTGTGGCCTGGTAGCCGGTCTTCTCGATGGTATCGATCAAGGTCTGCGCCGTGGTTGCCGCTGCCAACATGAACGGTGGCCTTGTCCGTCGCGTAGTTGACAGTGGCGTTGACGCCTTCGATCCGGTTGAGCTTCTTCTCGATGCGGGCCGCGCACGACGCGCATGTCATGCCCTGGACGTCGAGCTCGATCGTCTGTACCGGGACACCGAGTTGAGTCATCGGGTCACCTGCACAGTAAATGCAGCCACGTAGGGCTTGTCATTCCGAGAGAAGTCGACGAACAGCCGGTAGCTGCCCGCCGCCGGCACGCCACCGAGGAAATCCAGCCGCGGCCCGCAGGCGCTGAACCAACCCCCAGGCGCTGAACCAACACCGCCCTGGGAACTGGGGTGCAAGTGCAGATAGCCAAGATCGTCCGGCCGGATCACTACAGCGTGGCCGTTCGCACCGTGCGCCGGCTGCAGATCGGTCACCGGTACGCCATGATCCAGTCACAGTGACGGCACTGCTGCTGTTGACACTCGTCGTCAACTCGCCGCTGCGCGTCACGGTGAGGCCTTTGACCTGAACCTGATCAGCAACCGGCGGTAGCGGTTCGGGGTGATAGCCGCCGCTCGTCATGAAGTCGGTGGCGAGGGCAATCTCCCGACCGAGTGCCGTCGATTGGAAATAGACGATCACGTGCCATGGACCAGGCGTCAGGTCGAGCAAGGCCCACCATGAGGTGCTCTCGCCTTGCTGCGCGATGATGTGTTGGTATCCCGTGAGGTCGCGGCGGAAGGCGATCAAGTGCATGTGCTCGCCGGCGTCCTCGTCAAGTTCTGAGATCACTTGACCACCAGGGCAGTCACCCTGAACTCGACCGGGACGTCCTTGCCAGGCTTCTGCGTACGCTGCACCGCACTCAGCGTGTAGCCCTCGACGACGTCCGCCGGTGCGACCATCTCTGAGCTGTGGATCTGCACCGGAGCCAGCAAGGCCTGCGACTGAGTGCCCGCAAAATACGACACACCGAAGACGGCCGCCAGCAACGTGAGGAAGGCAACAAGCTTGGCAGGTGGGTTCATGATCAGCAAATGATCGTCGAGCGGATAGCGCGGAGCCTATGCGGTGACGACGCTGTAGCCCGCCTCGTCCACCGCGGCCTCGATGCTTTCGAACGGGAGTTCGGTGTCACTGATCACGATCAGCTGGCCACTGTCGAGATCAACCCTGACATCGGTCACTCCACTGACGGCAGACACCTCTTCGGTGACGGAACTTACGCAGTGGTGGCAGTGCATCCCGGAGACGAGGTACTCGCTGGTGAACGGACATGGGCAACTTCTTCCTTCTTGACTAGATGTGAGAGAGACGGACTAAGACCGAACGAGCCGGGCGATCGCGTTGGAAGCTTCTTCGATCTTGATCTCAGCCTCGGTGCCGCCTTCGGCGGCCGCGCGGACAACACAGTGGCTGAGGTGTTCGCCGAGCAGGCCGAGTGCGACCGACTGCAGGGCGCGAGTCATGGCGGACACCTGCGTCAAGATATCGATGCAGTACTGTTCCTCCTCGATCATCTTCTGCAAGCCACGGGCCTGGCCCTCGATGCGGCGCAACCGCTTAAGATAGTCGTCCTTGCTGGCAATGTAGCCATGGTGGCTCTCGTGATCAGGCATCTGTCTTCCTTGATCTCTTCTTAGGTACCCCCTAAGGGTATATCCGCGACGGCAAGCGTCGGGAATCGCGGCTCCCTGGCCGTTGGTGATGGAGGAAAGAGCGGAGGAGTTGTCTCTCCGCGAGCGACGACGAACTAGGCGGATTTCAAGTCGAAGTGCGCGAGCAGCCGGCCGGACGAGCGTCACATCGATCATGCCTCAAAGCCATGTGGTGATGTCCGGTCAAATGGTTCCAGAGGCGACTGCATGGTTTTCAACAGCTTGCGGATGAACCTGTGGGTAATACGTTCCCGTCGGGAAAATCACTGCTGCGTTGTCGGAGGCCTTCCAAGTCGTGAGATGAGCCCCAAGGAACTTTCATCCACTCTGTCCAGAGAGCGTTTCCGCTAGTCAGAGGCCAGTTGGCTGCCTTGGGCCACGGGCAGTCCCCAGGTCGATACCCAGGGTCTGCACAAGCGCGCCGCGTGTCCCCCACAGCGCACGATTTGTTGTCCACAGACCCTGTGGACAACCTGCTGTTCAGGGCCGCGTGGCGGCGTACGGTTGCGCGCGTTGACCTGTCGCGGCGCTATCCGAGCGTACGTGTCAGAGCATGTCACTAATGTTCCGAACACGTATTCGATTGGTGCTGGGGCGGGTGTCCGAGGGGCTCGGGGGCAGCGTCCAGCGGATCTGTAAGGAGTCGGGGTGAGTGTTGCCGAGGTGATGCCGCCCTACCGCGACGAAGCGCTCTCGATCGTCGGATCGTACGCCACCACAAGACGTGCGAGGCTGAGCAGTGCGTGCTCGGCGCCATGCTGATGAGCAAGGACGCGATCGCCGACGTTGTCGAGGTGCTACGCGGCGCCGACTTCTATCGTCCCGCGCACGAGCAGGTCTACCACGCGATCATCGATCTGTACGGGCGCGGCGAGCCCGCTGATGCGGTCACGGTCTCCGACGAGCTGGGCAAGCGCGGCGAGCTGCTGCGCATCGGTGGCGGGCCTTACCTGCACACACTGCTGGCGAGTGTCCCCGTGGCGGCCAACGCGGGCTACTACGCCCAGATCGTGCACGAGAAGGCGATCCTGCGCCGGCTCGTCGACGCCTCGGTACGGATCGGGCAGATGTCGTACGCCGCTGAAGGTGACGTCGACGACATCGTGGACCGCGCCCAGGCCGAGGTGTACGCGGTTACCGAGCGGCGGGTCGTCTGAGGACTACAAGCCACTGTCGGAGCTGATGCAGCCCACCCTTGACGAGATGGAGGCCATCGAGTCCCGCGGTGCCGGGTTGTCGGGTGTGCCGACCGGTTTCGCCGATCTCGACGAGCTGACCAACGGTCTGCATCCCGGGCAGATGGTGATCATTGCAGCCAGACCTGCCGTTGGGAAGTCAACGCTGGCTCTAGATTTTGCACGATCCGCATCAATCAGGAACGGACTCACCTCGGTGATCTTCAGCCTGGAGATGAGCCAGATCGAGATCACCATGCGCTTGCTGTCTGCCGAGGCGAGCATCCCGCTGTCGCACATCCGCGGCGGCCGCATGAGTGATCAGGATTGGAATCGGGTGTCAGCGAAGATGGGTCAGGTCTCCGAAGCGCCGCTGTTCATCGACGACTCGCCGAACCTCACGATGATGGAGATCCGGGCTAAGGCTCGTCGGCTCAAACAGCGGCATGATCTCAAGCTGGTGATCATCGACTACATCCAGCTGATGAGCTCGGGTAAGAAGGTGGAATCTCGGCAGCTGGAAGTCTCAGAATTCTCCCGGCCAGCTCAAGCTGCTGGCCAAGGAGCTCGACGTGCCAGTGGTAGCGCTCTCCCAGCTCAATCGTGGCCCAGAGCAGCGCGACGGACAAGAGGCCGATGCTTTCCGATCTTCGTGAGAGCGGCAGCCTCGAGCAGGACTCGGACGTGGTGATCTTGCTCAACCGACCTGATCTTCACGATCGGGATTCTGAGCGTGCCGGCGAAGCGGACTTCGATGTTGCCAAGCATCGCAACGGCCCGACGAAGATGATCACTGTCGCATTTCAGGGTCACTACTCCCGCTTCGCTGATATGCAGCCGTAGCGGATGCGCGAATGTTGCCGAGGTGCAACGAATCTTGCACAACCTGGTCGGTCGGAGACATCTCACATAACGCGAGGTTTACGCACATGGCCAGACAGACGGAGTTGCATGGCTCCCACATCTGCTCTCGTCAGCGCGCGATGGCGGCCAGCCGCTGTCGCTCCACGCTCACGGCGGTGGTCAGAGTCTCGATGTCGTACGCCTCGTAATGCCGCTGACCGTTGATGAAGAAGGTCGGCGTGCCTGACACGCCACTGAGATCTGCCGACTCGACATCTTGGGCGACCCGGGTGCTGTACGCGCCAGACGCGAGGTCGGCGCGGAACCGTTCGACGTCCAGGCCGAGGGCAGCAGCGTGCTCGATGAGGTCGTCGAAGGACAGCGCGTCCTGGTGCTGCAGCAGCCGGTCGTGCATCGGCCAGAACGCGCCCTGGGCGGAGGCAGCCTCAGTGGCCTGCGCGGCGAGCTGGGCCTGCGGGTGCACGTCGACGAGCGGCAGGTGTCGCCACACGTACCGAATCTCGGTGTCAGTGAGCAGCTCGCGGACACTGGTCTCGGCCTGCCCGCAGTAGGGACACTCGAAGTCGCCGAACTCGATGACGGTGATCACCGACTGGCGCGGTCCGCGGATGTGGTCGCGGTCGGGGTCGACGGCGGGGATGAGGTCCTGAATCAGTGTGCTGTCGCCGAGCAGCAGGCGGGCCCGCCGCTGCACCGGGAACAGCGCCGTGAGTCGCAAGACCATCCACGTGACGACGGCGGAGAGGGCGGCGGCCGACAGCGCCCCGAGCTTGGCCTTGTCGAGGTCGTCACCGATGAATGCCCGCGAGGCGATCAGCAGCGCGACCGTGAAGCCGATGCCGGCGATTGTGCCGCTGGCGAGCACCGCGGCGTTGCCAATGGGTGGGCGGATCCGACCGCGGCTGAGCCGGGTGACCGCCCAGGAACTGCCGACCACGGCCACGGGTTTGCCGACGACGTAGGCGACGATGATGCCCAGCGTGATCGCGGAGGTATACGCATCGGCGAGGAAGCCCGGGTCGAGGACGAGGCCGGCGTTGGCCAGCGCGAACAGCGGCACGATGACGTAACTGGTCCACGGGTGGTAGAAGGTCTGAAGCCGCGCGTTGGGCGATAGCGCGGACACCAGGCCGACCTGCGCCGACCGGGCGAGCTCGGGCGTCGGTTCCTCGCGGAACCTGCGGACCAGCCCGGTGGCCTGCTGCAGGTCATCGCGTGTCGGGGCGTACGCCGGTGCCGCCAGTCCGATCACCAGGCCAGCCACGACGGGGTCGATGCCGCTGCTCGACAACGCTGCCCAAAGCACCACGCCGAGACCGACGTACACGAGCCGTTGCTGCAGCCGCAGCCGTACCGCGATCAGCAGCACGGCGAACGCCACCAAAGCGGGCACCAGTGGAGCGAGCGAGATGTCGTCGCTGTACACAATCGCAATCACCGCGAGTGCGACCAGGTCGTCGACGACGAAGACGGTGAGCACGAATACTCGCATGCGGTCGGGGATGTCGCGACCCAGCAGGGCCAGCAGGCCCAGCGCCAGCGCCGTGTCTGTGGACATGGCGACGCCCCAGCCGTGCGCGCTCGAGCGGCCGGCGTTGATCGCCAAGTAGATGCCGACCGGTACGGCCATCCCGCCAGGCCGGCCACGAGGGGAGCACGAAACGCCGTCGCTCGCGCAGGTCGCCGAGGTCGAACTCGCGGCGTGCTTCGAGCCCGACGACGAGGAAGAAGAACGTCATGAGCCCGCGGTTTACCCACTCGCGCAGGTCCAGCGAGATCCCGGCCCCGCCGAGCTGGATGGAGAAGGAGGTGCCCCAGAACGCCTCGTATGACACGTTGTGCACGTTCGCCCACACCAACGCCACGGCGATCCCAGCGACGAGCAGCACAGCGCTGCCCGACTCGGTGACCAGGAACGCGCGCAGCGGTGCGGACCGGTCGCGTGCCCACACGGTCCGGGTTCGCCAGCGCGGCTCGGACGGCTTCGGCTGACTAGTCGACACGGACCACTCCCTCATCTGCCACGAGTTGTGGGCGCCAGCACCTAATCTTGCACGAATCGCTTCATCGCTCGATCTGTGCAATGTCCGGTGAGCGGTGGCGCAATTTTGATGCATCTCGACAGCGAAACGAGGCCGTGCCACCCGATGACGCTGCAGGTTTCTTGGTCGACCGCCAACGCCCGACGTTTGCAGCGGCATGCGCTGCTGCTGCCGCCGCCAGGGTCGGGAACCGATCCGGGAGAACGGCGGCCGTGATCTGCGGCGCTCATGCCCAGGTGTTGTCCGCGGCCGAGTTGTCGATCGCCCTGCGCATTCGAGGAGCCACCCGGGCGACTGTTCGGCGCGCGTTGTGGGATGAGCACAGCTTGATCAAGACGCACGGTCCGCGCGGCACCGTACCACCTGCTGGCCGTCGATGATCTTCCGATCTGGACCGCAGCGCGCTGTCCGCGAGTCCCGCATCGCTCTCACCTTTCCGGACGGAGTACGGCTGACGCCTGAGCAGAGCGGAGAAGATCGTTGCGGCCATCGGTCGACGCACTCGAGACGCCGAGCTGAGCGATCGATGAGCTGGACCAAGCCGTCGTGCAGCCGCGTCGGAGCGTGGGCGGGTGATCGGGTCATGCCGGCGCTTTCAGGAGTTTGTGGCCGCGATGGCGGCAGGCGGTCGGCATGGCCGGTCACCGCGGAGTGCTGTGCTTCGGCCGCAACCGCGAGGTCGTCGTGTGACCTAGCACCAACCCGCGGCGCTGGCTCCCCGGACTCCAGCCCTGCGCCGCAAACCGAAGCCATTGCCGACGGTGATCACGCGCTATCTTGTATGCGTACGGGCCAGCGACTCCGCAAACAGTTCGCGCAATGGATTGTGCGCGCCACCGGTCTGGGCCAGCGATCAGTTCGAGCGGCACAGGCAGGAGTTGATCGAGGTGGACTTCGACGGTACGCCCGCCTGGGTGGCTCGTGGAGACACCCAGTTGCCACCCGCCGAGGACACAAGGGGGGCATCGTGCTGCTTCCCTATTTCGATGCGTACGTCGTCGGCAGGCCATCCGCGAGACCGGCTATTTCCCGGCAAAGCGTCCGCGCGGGCCTTGGCGCCATCCGGCCAGGCGGGCAACTATCCGGTTCTGCTCATTGACGGCACGGTTGCCGGAGTCTGGCACCAGCGTCGCTCGGGCCGGAAGATCGAGGTGACTGTTGAGCCACTCGGCCGGCTCACCGCTGATCAGCATCAGAAATTGCAGAGTCAGGTCGAGCGGATTGGGGAGATCCTGGGAGGGCGAGCCACGGCTCACGATCGGGTCTGTCAGCGCCGGTGGACACGCATGAGGAGCAAATGATCACAACGAAACGTGACAGGTGCTCCTCTGATGGCTGAGAGTGCTGGCATTTCTTGGGGTGTGCGCACTCGTGATCTGCACCCCGGACCGGACACTGCCCTCACCATCCGCAACTCGATCATCGGCGGACGACGCGGCGGTCTACTCACCGCCGGCGGAATCGCAGCGGGGCAGCTGATATGGACGATTGCCGCAAGCGTCGGGCTGGCTGGCCTCCTGCAGGCGTCTCAGCCGGCGTTTACCGCGCTCAAGATCATCGGCGCGGCGTACTCTGGTGTTTCTCGGAGCGCAGTCTCTGTGGCTGCGGTTCGCGGCCATCCCGCTCATGATGAGCAGCAGTCGAGACCGCACCAGCTGTCCCCATGGAACGCAATGCGCCAAGGGCTGATCAGCAATCTCGCCAACCCCAAGATGGCTGTCTTCTTCCTCAGCCTGCTCCCTCAGTTCGCCTCGCCCACCTCAGCCGGCTTTGCCGCATTTGCTCCACTCGGGCTGGTGTTCTGCCTGATGACCTTCGGCTGGCTTTCGATCTATGCCTTGGTCTTGCATCGGGTCGGATCCTTCATCCAGAGATCCTGGTGCGGCGCACTCCTGAAGCCGTTACCGGCACCGTGCTGGTTGGGCTGGGTATCCGGCTGCGCGACAGAGACGCGCGGCTGAACATGCGGATTCCAGAAGTGCGACGTGAGATTGTCAGGACCCGGTTATGCGAACGGCGGCTCAGCGCCCATGAAGTGGCGACGTACGTTCGCTGCGTGTTCCCGCGGGAACGATTATGTGCCTGCTGGCCTAGGGTTGCGGTCACGTGCTCACCACGACCAGGAACGGAGATCGGCGATGGGCAAGGTTGTTGTCAGCGAGTTCATCACCCTCGACGGCGTCATCGAGGACCCGGGCGGTGCCGAGAGCACTGAGTTCGGTGGCTGGAGCTTTCGATTTCCGGCCGAGGAGGGTCAGCAGTTCAAGTACGAGGAGCTCACTGGCCACTGATGTGCAGCTGATGGGCCGCTGTGACCTACGAAGAGTTCTGCACAGGCGTGGCCGGCGATGGAGGAAGTCGCGGGCGATTTCGGAGCCAAGATGAACACGATGCCTAAGGTGGTGGTGTCGACGACGCTGACGAACCCTGAGTGGAAGAACAGCATCGTCGCAGGCGGCGACCTTCCCACCACCGTGGCCAGCCTCAAAGAGCAATACGCCGGCGACATCCTCGTTCCCGGCAGCGCCAACGCTCATCGAGTCACTGCGTGAGCACGACCTGGTAGACGAGTACCGGCTGATGGTTCACCCGGTGGTCCTGGGCCAGGGCAAGAAGTTGTTCAAGGAGGGCAGCACCCCGGTCGATCTAGCGCTGATCGAGACACGGAAGGCTGGGCCGGACGTACAACTCCTCATCTACCGACCCACGAATCGCCCTGGCGTGATGGGTTCGCCAGCAGTTGTTTGCGACCTCGGGACGAGCCCAGCTGGCGTACGCACATCACCGGCGCCAGCCGACGGCGCTGACGTCTTGCTGATCCACGCCGGAGTCACGGATCGACGGAGCTGGCACCATGTCGTGGACCGGCTGGCTTATGCGGCACCGATGCGTTGCGTACGACATGCGCAGCTACGGAGAGACAACGTATGAGACTGAGGAGGGTTGGTCTCCGGTCACCGACGCCGTGGCAGTCCTCGACGCGGCGGTGATCCAGAAAGCTGTGGTGATCGCATCCTCCCTGGGAGGCCGGGATGCTGTCGATCTCACTCTCGCCTATCCCGACCGCGTGGCTGCGCTGGTGCTGATCGGCACGGCCATGCGCGGTGCGCCGTACCCAGACCTTCTCCAGGGCCCGACGGCCGAGCTCAATGCCAAGATCGAAGCCGCAGAGTCGGCTGGTGATCTCGACGAGATCAACCGACTGGAGGCGTGGATGTGGCTCGACGGCCCCGCTGCCAGTGAAGGGCGCGTCACTGGGCCCGCGCGTGAGCTCTTCCTGGAGATGAACGCCCATGCGCTGCGGGCCGAGTGGATCCCGGCTCGACGGCCGCGATCGCACCGGCCTGGCCACGATCTTGGTGAGATCGCGGTACCGACTTTGATCATGGTCGGGCGGCTTCGACGCCGAGGACATTGTGGCGATCAACGAACCCGCCGCTGAGATGATCCCCAATGCGCGACTTGTCTGGCTCGACGGGGTTGCCCACCTGCCGCAGCTCGAGGCGGACCCCAGAATGCTGGATGAGATCGCCGACTTCGTCGACGCGCTCGCCTCAGGCACGAGCTGACTCCAACCAGCCTCGAGTGTTGCCGAGAGCGCGGACGGGTATGGCACATTAAGCAGCCGCTCTTGGAGACCTGCTCCCTGATGCATTGGAGGAGGACCCATTATGTCAGGACATATTGCAACTGCTCAGTGTGAGATCGATGCTCCGCCCGAGAAAGTGTGGCAGGCACTGACCGATCCAGAGCTCATCAAGAAGTACATGTTCGGCTCAGAGGTGACGACCGATTGGAAGCCGGGCAGCCCGATCACCTGGAAGGGCGAGTTCGAAGGCCGGGCGTACGAGGACAAGGGAGAGATCATCGCCGTCGAGCCCCGTCGGCGACTGGAGGTTACTCACTTCAGCCCGCTTCACTGGCGCGGAGGATCGTACCCGAGAACTACCACCGGGTGAGCTACGAGCTGCAGCAGAGCAACGGCGGAACGTCCGTACGGCTGACTCAGGACAACAGCAGCAGCGCAGAAGAAGCCGAGCACTCCGGGGGCTAACTGGCAGATGATGCTCGACGGCCTGCAAGAGGGTTGTTGAGCAAGGTTCATCGAGCTGATCTGGAGCCCGGCTCGAGCATGATCACCGGCAGCTGCCGGGGTGCGGCACGGCGGTGGTATTGCTCCCACCACGGATAAGCCTCGAGTCCGCGGTCGAGGTATCGCTGCCGCTCTTCGCCGCCGAGCTCGCGAGCGTGCATCTCGACTGAGGAGCCTCTCCAGGTGATCGTGACGTGCGGCTGTGCGCGAATGTTGTAGGTACCACCCGGGGTCCGATGACCGACCGTAGTTGGAAGCGATCACGATCAGTCGATCACCGTCCGGCAGGGCGAGGACCGGGAGGCTACGCGGTTGGCCGGTACGCGCGCCAGTGGTCGTCAACATGACGATCGGGAGGCCGGACGTCAAAGCAGAGAAGGTGGTACGCCCGCCGCTCAGCCGGAACACTCCGCGGTCGATGCCGACCAACGCGCGTGGCCGGATCCACGAGATCGGGATCATCGCCGCGGCCTTGTGAGTCAGCCGACGTAGCGGCTCGGGCCGATGATTCTCGTAGTTGATCATCAGTGCTCTTGATCATGCCGATCGGACCAGGCGCAGTTTCCCGCCCGGCTCACGTTGCAGGGCGGCCACGGGTTGCACGTCGATCGCCGGCGAAACAGCGCCCGTCGACGCAACAGCGGTGATCAAGGCCCGCCGCAGCCGCTCGGAAACGTCGGCGGCGGCTCCAGGTGCCAAGACAACCTGCGCATGCAGTCCTCGCGCGTCGTACACGAAGGCGTACTCCCCCACCTCGACAATCGGCGCGACCGCCGAACCCAGCACTGAAGGATGGACCGGGACCGTGGCGCCATCCTGGTCGTGGAGGTACAAGATGTCTGCGGTGCGCCCATCCACCGACAGCAGGCAGCGCCATGGTCGACCGGCCGGATTGGGGAGCGGCGACTCGACTCACTGAGTCGGTCAGCTCGTAGCGGATGAGCGGCTGCGCGTAGTTGATCAAGTTGGTCAGCAGGACCTTGGCGCCGGGCCGTCCAGGTGGAACAACCTGGTTGTTCTCGTCCACGATCTCGATCACCACGGCGTCCTCGGCGATCTCCAGCCCGGGATGCTCAGGGCTGCTGGCGGCCATCATCGGCGCCTCGGTTGCGGCGTAGCCGCTCATCGGCTCGATTCCCCAAGCGTCCCGGACCAGTCGCCGGACATCGGCTGTGAGCGGCTCGCTGCTGAACAACGCTGCCCGTGGCGCGATATGCAGACGCCCTGCCAGCTGCTCGTCGGCGAGTCGCCCTCCAGACGCCCACGGCACCAAGGAGCACCTCAGGTTGTTGGGCGTTGAGCGCGGTAACGAGTTCGGAGATCGGGGTCGCGGCCGAGATGGCAGGAGCCGGCACACCAGGCGGAACCAGCACTTGCCTGGTCACGTGTACCGGACTCAGGACTGCCGAGGCCTGCAAACCGTACTGCTGATCCGATTCCCATACGCATCATGGGCCGCGCGGACACCGCTCGCCACGCGGCGGCCTCGTCGTGCGTGAACGCGATGATCGCGCGGCGACCGGTCGTGCCCGAGGTCGTCGCCACTCGAAATGCACCGCGAAATGACTGCGAGGGATCGGTACCGGCGAGGTGGAGCCCGGAGGTCGTCCAAGTGCAGCCGCGGATCGGTGACCACCCGATCGAATTCGGCCATCGATGGTGGCCTTCGGCAGCGTGGGCAGCTCCGCGAGCGGCCGTTCCGCGGCATCTGGACCCAGCGTCTCTCGGTAGTAGGGCGAATGCGCGATCGCATGCGTGATCAGTGCACGGACCTGTTCCCGCTGGAACGCCAGAAGATCTTCTCGGGCCCAGCGATCACGTGCCATCAGCTCCGCTTCATGCACGGCTCACCTTTCGAGAGACATAGATTTTCTGGACGTTCAGTATCTCTGATTGAGTGACGTCCCATGAGTACCGTCACGATCACCGAGGAACCGCTGAGACTCGAGGACCTGCTCGCCATCGTCGCCGGTGCCCGGGTGGAGCTGGCGGACGGCGTACGGTCGGAGATCGCGGCCAGCCGGGCTGGTCGTGGACCGCGCATTGGCGAGCAACGAGGCCGTGTACGGCATGACTACCCAGGTCGGCCACGGCAAGGACACTCGCCTGAGCGAGGAGGAGATCCGCGGGGAGCAGATGTACCTCGTCATGTCTCACAGTGCCAGTCTCGGTCAGCGCGCTGCCCGCACCACTGGTACGTGCTGCGTTGGCGGTTCGGCTCAATGGGATCGCCCGTGGCGGCTCGGGCGCCTCCCCAGCGGCCGCTGAATCGCTGGCCGCCATGCTGAACGCCGGCGTCCACCCATTCGTCCCCGAGATCGGGTCCGTCGGGGCAGCCGACATCCAGATGATGGCGGCGATAGCCGAGGTCGCGGTCGGCAGGGGGCGGGCAGAGTATCACGGGTGAGCTGCTCCCGGGCGGCGATGCGCTGCAGCAGGCCGGCATCAGCACCGCTAGTACTCGGCGGTAAGGACGGACTGGCGCTCGATCTCTGCCAATGGGATCTCCATCGGCCATGCTGGCGCTAGTTGTTTCTCGAGCCGAGCGGGCAGCTGCGGCGGCAGATGTCGCTGCGGCGCGTCTCAATGGAGGCGACCGGGGCCAACCCGTCGATCCTGCATCCTGCGGTCGGCGCGCGCAAAGCCCATCCCAGGGCAATCGGCAGCGGCCGATCACATCCGGGACCTGCTGAAGGGCAGCGACCTGCTCGAGCCGGGCGTTGCGCGAGTCGGTGCAGGACGCCCTCTCGTTCCGGGTCGTGCCCCAGGTCCATGGGCGCTCCGCGAGTACACCGCGTACGCCCGGGACGCCGTGCTGGTCGAGCTCAATGCCTGCCGCCGACAACCCGCTGGTCTCCCTGCAGGACCAGACCTTGATCAGCAACGGAAACTTCCACCCGATGGTGCTCGCCATCGCCTGCGATGCGTTGCGCATCGCCATCGCCCACGTCGGCCAGCTCAGCGAGCGCCGGATGTCCCACCTCTGGGACGCATTCTTCCGCCAGCTGACCAGCGCGCCGACGGCCGCGTACGGGTTAGCAATTGCGATACCCGGCCGCGGCGGTGTTCTCCGAACTCAAACAGCTCGCCGGGCCGGCTACGCTCGACACGCCGCCGCTGGACCTCGGCGTGGAGGACCACGCCACCGGCGCGCCGCTGAGCGTACGCAAGGCCGACGCGGCACTCGATCTGCTCGAGGACCTGCTGGCGATCGAGCTGCTCCTCGCCCGAGATGTGCTGAGCGACCGCGCCGTCCACGCCTGTTCTCGGCGTCGGCACAGCAGAGGCTGCTCTCGACATGGTCGAGGAGGCGGTCGTGGCGGCGGACCCGCGGCCGGACGCAGTCCACCGAGCCGCTACGGGAGCGCTTTCCTGTCAGGCCGGTGGGTGGGTCCGCAGCCAACGGGCAAAGTGCGGCACGGTGAAAGCCAGGGTGCCGCGCTCGGCGGAGTACACCAGGCCCTTCTTGAGCAGGGCATCCCGGGCGGGCGAGAGCGAGGACGGCTTGCGGCCGAGAACATCCGCCACGTCAGTGGTGGAGACCGCAGCATCCGGGGCGTTCTCGGTGGTCAGGCCCGCCATCGCGCGCAAGTAGTCCCGCTCGGCTGGTGTAGCGCGCTCATACCGCGAGCCGAAGAATCCTACGGCCAGCTCAGCCTCCGCCTCGGGCGCCGCCACGGCAACATCGGCGGCGGTGATGGGCGAGTCCGGGGCATGGTCCCAGGCTGCTTTCCCGTACGCCTGCACGAAGTAGGGATAGCCGCCGGATGTCGCGCCCATGGCGGCGAGCGCGCTGGCGGACCAGGTGGCACCCTCACGTTCGGCCGGCGCCAGCAGCGCCCGCTCCACGCCAGCGGAATCCAAGCGATCGATCCGGACGTATCGAAACAATCGCTCCGAGTACGACTTCGATGCCGACAGCACGCTTGGCAGGTGGGGAAGCCCGGCGCCAACCACCATGAGCGGCGCGCCGGTCTGGGACAGCTCATGGCAGCTCGCGCACAGCGCCGATACGTCCTGAGGCGTCAGATCCTGCATCTCGTCGATGAAGATCGCCACGCCGACGCCAACGTCTGCGGCCAAGCTGGCCACATCCGTCAGCAGCTCCAGTAGGTCAATCTCCATGTCGCCGGAGTCGGCCCGTCCGGTGGACGGCGGCCCGTCGATGGCAGGTGTCCAGCGCTCGATCAGCTTGCCGCCGCGCGGATTGCTACGCAGCCCGAACGCCTTGAGCGTGGCCAGCACCTCTCTGACCCGGTCCGGCGCGCGATGCCGCACGGACAGCTCCCGCACGGCTGCGTGCAACGCTCCAGTCAGCGGCCGGCGGAGGCTCGTGTCAGGGCGAGCCTCCACCTTTCCGGTACCCCATCCCCGATCCAACGCTTTCGATCGAAGCGCGTTGAGCAGGACCGTCTTACCTACGCCGCGCAGCCCGGTCAGCACCAGGCTGCGTTCCGGCCGGCCTCGCTCTACCCGCTCCAAGGCGACATCGAACGCGGCCAGCTCCGCGTCACGCCCGGCAAGTTCTGGCGGGCGCTGGCCCGCTCCAGGCGCGTACGGATTCCGCACCGGGTCCACGTCTCGGACAGTATCAACGCGTATAGGGCGAACCTTAGATTTCGTTAGACAACGCTCGACGTGTCGCACAACGCGCGCGCTGAGCTTGTCGTAGCGCTGGGTTGGTGCCCTTCGGCAGGCTCACGGCACACGAGCTTGCATCTTGTACCTAGGTACAGGGTTAGCCTCAAATTGGAGTGGAAAGGCGAGGTGAAGCACGGATGGATATGCGGATTGCCGAGGATTTCTGTACCCTGCCAGCGGTCGCGCGACCGCTGCGCGTGGGTGAGTTTGATGACCTCTTTCAGGACCAGACCGCCGCGCCACACTGGATCGACCGATATCGGGTCGAGTTCACCCTCGCCGGTCGTGATGATCTTTACGAGCAGGTGTCCGATCTTGTCGCGCGAGAATCGGCGTGCTGCTCGCTCTTCGACTTCTCGATCACTCGACCTGCGCGCGAGGGCGGCCCGAGGTCCGTCGGTTGCGCCCGAGTCGGTGTGCCCGCGAGCCGCCACGACGTACTGGAAGGACTAACGAATCACGCGCAGTGGCCGCGTGGACTAGAGCTGAGCCATGAGCGCTGACATTGCTACGGGGATGCGCAGCGCTCAGGTGGCTCGCGCGGCGGGGGTGCATCAGCAGACCCTGAGGTATTACGAGCGTCGTGGCCTGCTGGCCGAGCCCGACCGGACTCCTGGCGGGCATCGGGTCTCATCCTCCCGAGGCCGTCACCGTGCTACGGGTGATCAAGGCGGCGCAGCGGCTCGGCTTCAGCCTGGACGAGGTGGCCGACCTTCTCCAGACCGGCCGTCACCGCCACGGACAGGTCGATCCCGGCCTGCAGGCTCACGCGGCTGCCAAGATCTCGAGATCGATGCTCCGGATCGATGATCTTCGAATGATCCGCGCCACCCTGAACGCCGCGGTCGAAGCCGGCTGCAACGACCTGATGGCCTGCGCCACCAACGACTGCTGCCCAGTCCCGTTCGACGACATTGCACGACTTCCGGTGTCCATCTCAGACACTGGCGGCGTTCGCTGAGGACGGACGGTCGACGCGATCACAGATGTTGGACACCGTAGCTATCGTCGATGGCACTGTCCCACGTCACTTTGGAGAATTCATGAGCCTCATCAAGGGCATTATCAAGACCGCTGTGGTGATCAAGCTGGCTGAGTCGCTCAGCGCGAACTGTCCAAGCCCGAGAACCAGCGCAGGATCAGAGAGGGCATCCGTAGGGTTCAGCAGGCCGCCAGGTCACACCGCTGACGGCTACTCCACGCGTTCTCTCATTCGGCCTGCGGTCGTTGCTGACGCCCCCTCGGATCGCCGATTCCACACAATCTGCTGGCAGGAGGCGTACCGCGGCCTCGTGCCAGGACGCTGTGCATCCACTGCCTGAAACAAGGGTGACGTGACGAACGCCTGTCGCCCACCGATGGTCAGCAGGGGTCGAAAGCGAGCACGCATCGCAAGCCTGCGAAGAAATCGCAGATCCCTGAGTTCAAATCGCTGCTGGAGCATGGAAACCAACCTCGGCTGACCGCCGGTCCGGCGATCATGAAACGCGGCTCGTCGGGCCAAGAGGTTCGTGATCTTCAGGCGCGGCTGAAGATCAGATCGGCTGGTTCGAGGGCAGGGTCAGTGGCACGTACGGAAGCGTGACAACCAAAGAGCGTGAAGGGGTTCCAGGCGAAGCGCAAGATCCCAGCAACGCGGCGAGGTCGATCAGCGCACGCTCGACCGGCTGCGAGCCGCGACTCGCTCGCCCGGCACCGCGGAACTCGACCCCAGTATTCGGAAGCGGTCTGGACTCGACCGCCGTTGCATGACCGGCCGCGCCATATGCGATTAGCAAGCGCACCCGGAAGTTGATGTGGGTTGTCGATGGCACGCCCATGCTGCGGATGGATGTTCGCTTCTGGATCATTGGAGGCGCCGACCCGAGAGGGCTCGTTCCTCGGTCACCAGGAAGTCCCGGCACCAGGTGTCGCCTATCCATCACACGCCGATGCCGTATGCCATGTTCTTCAGCGGTGGCCGGGCGGTCCACTACTCAGCCGACTTCGCCGCACGCGGCTACCGCGGCGCCTCCTACGGCTGCGTCAACGTACGCGACCGGTCAGGCATTCAGTCGCTCTACGAGCAGGCTCAGATCGGCGACAAGGTCATCGTCTACCGCTGATGACGGGGCTCGCCGGTCATCTCCAACCTGCGCGCCCAAAACGCGTGGCTCGGTCTCTTGACCTTGACGCTACGTCAGCGTTGCACCATGCATGGTATGAGCACCAAGACACAGGGCGCAATCAGCGTTTCGGGGTTGCGCATGTCCTGTGCACCACGTCGTACTCGACGGCGTAAGCCTCGACATACCCGCCGGTAGTGTCTTCGCCCCTGCTAGGCCCCAACGGGGCAGGCAAGACAACCACCGTGGAATAAATCTTGACCACGCTGATTCCCGCCGATGCCGGTGAGAGATCGTGGAGGCCGGACATGATCTTGTTCGAGAGCCAGATGCCGTACGAGCGGACGAGGTTCGGCCCTCGCCCTCGCGTTCTGCGCACACGGCCACGACGGAACGGCAATCCCAGGGATGCTGGTCACATTCGTGGATTTGTGCGGATAGACGTAGCAGTGATCCGACTAGCGCGCAGTCAAGACCAGCGGGCCGTCCGCAGTGATGGCCACCGTGTGCTCGGCGTGTGCCCTCGCGACCCGTCCCTGCTGCGCAGTGTCCAGCCGTCGGCGTCGGTGTAGATCTTGTCAGTGCCCGCCAGGAACCAGGGCTCGATGGCGATCACCAGCCCTGGCCGCAGCAGCAGCCCGCGGCCCCGCCGGCCATTGTTGGGCACGTGCGGATCGCCGTGCATCGTACGTCCCACACCGTGCCCGCCGAACTCGGTGTTGATCTTGTAACCCGCGTGCGACCCGATGCGCGCGATGGCGAATGAGATATCGCCGATCTTGTTTCCGGGCAAGCTGCCTCAATGCCGGCGGCAAGCGCGGCCTCGGCAGTAGCGATGAGCTGCCGATCTTGTTCACTGGGAGATCCGACGATCAGACTGGTCGCGGAGTCCGCCACCCAGCCATTGACCGATGCCGCGAAATCGAGGCTCACCAGATCTCCATCGCGGAGCGCATAGTCGTGGGGCAGCCCGTGCAGCACCGCATCGTTGACCGAGGTACACAGCACCTTGCCAAACGGGCTCGCCCCGAACGACGGGTGATAGTCGATATAGCACGACTCCGCCCCGCGATCCCTGATCATCTTGTGCGCGAGCTCGTCGAGCTCGAGAAGGTTCACCCCGACGTCTGCCCGATCAGTCAGCGCGGTGAGCACCTCGGCGACAAACCGTCCAGCCGGCCTCATCTGGTCGATCTCGGTCGGCGTTCGATACTCGATCACCCTGAGATTCTGCCGTATGCGCCCGAGCCTCCCCGACTTGTCAAGAGATCAGCCAGTGATCGAGTCCTCGTACTCGCTGATCTCGGCGACCTTCGGCCCGGACGGACTGGTGGGGTCGAAGACGTAGTCGAGCCACTCCTTCGCCAGCCGTCGAGCCAGCTGGAGACCGATCACGCGCTGGCCAAGCGTAAGGATCTGGCAGTTATTGGACAAAACCGAGCGCTCGACGCTGAAGGAGTCGTGGGCAACCGTCGCCCTGATGCCCGGCACCTTGTTGGCTGCAATCGCTACTCCAATTCCGGTACCGCAGACCAAGATCGCGCGGTCGGCTTCGCCCGCCCTGATCTTCTCTCCTGCGGCGATGGCCACGGACGGGTACGACGACGCGTCGAGATCGCCCTGGTAGACACCGAGATCGACAACCTCGACGCGATCATCGGCCTGCATATCGGCCAATATGCGGTCCTTGTAGTCGAAACCAGCACTGTCACTTCCAACCAAGAGCCGAATGCGATCGCTCATGTGGGTTGTCCTTCCTTATCCATTGCCCCCGCATCCATTGGCCCCGCGGCCTCTTCTCCAGCGGCTGCCTCTCCGTCCCCGAACACGTCGCCGATTGCGGTAACAATCAGCCCGAGCGAGATTGCACCTGGATCTGGCGTGCCAACGCTGCGTTCGGCCAGCGGTCGTGCCCGCCCGATCTTCGGAACCAACGACGCGGTGGCCTCCGCTGCGGTCCGGCAGGCATCCGCCGCCGATCGCCACGCGTCGGCAATCGAGGCTCCGGCATCGACCTGTCCAACCAGTGTGTCCACGAACGGGAACAAGGCGTCCAGCATTGTCTTGTCGCCCAGCTCGGCCTTGCTGAAACCCTGCAAGTTCTTGGCCGAGCTCTGAACGGCATCGGCCAAACGCTTGGCCGTCACCTTCTCGCTGTTGCCGAGTCCCTTCCCGACCCCCTCCAGCAGCAGCCCCCACAAGATGCCGCTGGTGCCGCCGGCCTTGTCACCGAACGCATGACCCGCCGCCGCCAGTACGGTCTCGACGCCGCCTTGAGCCTCGTTCGCCGCCTCAGCGGCCGCCTTCGACCCCGTGACATGCCGATTCCATGATCACCATCGCCGGCGATCGCATCGATCCGGCCGAGATACTCCTTGTTCTCCTCAACCGTTGCGTAAATCGCATCGACTGCTTTCCGCGCCACTGACCGCTGCCGCGATCGACTCCTCGCTCGCCTCCGCCGTGACCGCTTCCGCCACATGCCCGGTACCGGCGCGCCGAGTCGTGAACCGCTTGCTGGCCACAGCATTGCCGCGCCGGAAAGCCGGGGTGTCCGCTGGGGCGACCCAATAGCCTTCGAGCTCCTCGTCGAGCCACGTGACCGACAGTGAGCAACCGGCCATATCGAGGCTGGTTACCAGCTCGCCCACCTCGGGCGATACCAGCTCCAGGCCTGCGTCTGTGAGCAGGTCGCTGACGTGGCCGTACAGCACGTAGAGCTCCTCATACTTGGTGGCTCCGAGCCCGTTCAGAACCACCGCGGCGCGACCGCTGGCCGCCTCCGGACGCTCGGCAAGGACCGTCTCCACGAGTTTGTCGGCTAGCTCCTTGGCCGACATCCAGGGAGCAGAGCTGACACCCGGCTCCCCGTGAATACCGAGCCCGAAGTCCATCTCACCCTCAGCGCACGGTAAACAGCGGCTTGTCGGCACCAGGAAGCGTGCAGCCGTGGAAAGCCACCCCAAACGAGTAGGTCGCGGCATTGGCAGCGCGCATGACCCGCTCGACCTCATCAAGGTTGGCGCCGTTCTCCGCCGCCGCACCTGCCACTTTGTACACCGTGAACGTGCCCGCAATACCGCGGCGCTTCTGCTGTTCTTCCCGACTGGCAGAGGCCACATCGTCGGTCACGTAGACGATCCGGGTGTCGATGCCTTCGTTGATCAGGCGTTCTGCGGCGACACCGAAGTTCAGCCGGTCACCGGCATAGTTGCCGAACGCGAGGATCACTCCGGCGCCTCCGTCCGCGGCCCGGGCTATCCGGTAGACCTGCTCCGCCGAGGGCGAAGCGAAGATGTCGCCGAGCACCGCGCCGTCGGCGAACCCGGTCCCCACCACACCGTTGTAGGAAGGAAAGTGGCCAGAGCCACCGCCGATGACCAGGCTGACCTTGCCCTCCAGCGGTCCGCCGGCGCGAACGAAGCCAGAGGCACCTTCGACGCGCTGCACGTATTGCGGATACGCCGCGGCGAAGCCCTTGATCACGTCGTCCTTGAACTCGGCGGGGTCGTCATAGATGTGCGTCATGGAGCCTCCAGGAAGTGTGTCGGACTGCTCAGTGAGTCTGCGCTGACACGATTACCCCGAGGACAGGTAAGGGGTGCGCGAGGACTTCCGTGCGCTGCCGGCGCCAACATCACTGCTCCTCAAGGAAGAGTTGCCGCAGCGGCCCACGGGAAGGTTGGGCTGTAGCTGCTTGAGAAGACGGACCCGTGCTACCGATGCGTGCGCAGACTTTGAGTAGCTCGATGAAGCCGGATGCCGCCCAGGCGGCCCGCCCGACGAACAAGCCATCGGTATGCGGCACGCGGAGCAGCTCGCCGGCGTTCTGGGTGTCGACGCTGCCGCCATACAGGACTGCGCGAGCGGGGCCACCCGTCGTGCTGACGACATCGCTGATCAGTGCCATCACTGGTGCGATCTGCTCCACACTTGGAGGTGTGCCCCGTTCGCCGATGGCCCAAACCGGCTCGTACGCAATGATTACCTGCCGGATCTCGGCTGGCCCGAGCTCGACAGTAGCCATCTCTAGCTGGACGCGTACGAAATCCTCCGCGCCGCCGGCCTCACGAACTCCCAACGGCTCGCCAACGCAAATCAACGGGACGAGGCCATGTGCAATCGCAGCCGCGACCTTGAGGGCGACTGTGCGGTCGGTCTCACCGAAGTGTTCACGGCGGTCCGAGTGGCCGATTTCGATCAAGGTCGCGCCGGCGTCCTTGGCCATCCTCATGGAGATCTCGCCAGTCCACGACCCCTCGGCTGCCCAGTGTGCGTTCTGCGCACCGAGCAGCACTGGAGAGTCTGCTGCCATCCGATCCCGGACACGCGCCAACGCCGTGTGTGGTGGCAGCACGAATGGCTGGATGTCGCTGGGAATGGGGTAAGGTCAGCAACTCGTCGACGAAGCTGTCGGCCTCGGCCAGCGTCTTGTTCATCTTCCAGCTGGTACCGACCCACAGTGGGCGACTCTTCGGCGAGGTCATGACGGCTCGATCAGCTCTGTAGGCAACCCGGCGATCAGGGGATCAGCGAGACCTTGATCGATTCCTTGCCGCTGGCGACCATGTCCAGACCTTTCTGAAAGTCGGCCAGCGGCAATTGATGGGTGCAGATCCGCTCAATCGGGAGCCGACCGGACTCGAGCATGCGGATGGCTGCCGGCCAGCAGTCCGGGCCGAGGTGGGCGCCGCGTACGTCGAGTTCCTTGTCGTCGCTGATGATCGACCAGTCGACGCGTTACGTCGCTGCCGAACACGCTGTACTCGACATAGGTGCCCAGCTTGCGAAGGATGTTGCAGGCCTGGCGGACGGCGGACGGGTGTCCGGTTCCTCGAGATAGACGTCGGCGCCGTAGCCGTCGGTCATCTCCTTGACCTTCGCGACCGCGTCCTCCTGGCCGATGTTGATGATCACGTCGGCGCCGCATTCCTTGGCGATGTCGCAGCTTGTCTTGGGCCAGGTCGAGAGCGACCACCGCCTTGGGGTTCTTGGACTTGGCACCAGCGATCATGCCGAGGCCGATAGGGCCGCAGCCGCGCGACGACGACAGTGTCCTCGAACTTGATCTCTCCCCGCTCGACGGCGTGCAGCGCGCAGGAAAGCGGCTCGGTGAATGCAGCGTGTGCCGGCGGCAGGTCGGAGGAGATCTTGTAGACCAGTGCGTCCTTGTTGTAGACCATGTACTCCGCCATGCCGCCCGGCGTACGACGCTTGAAGCCGAACATGTCGTGCGGGGCGCACATCCAGTACTCGCCGTTCACGCAGTAACGACATTTCCAGCACGGCACGATCTGCTCGGCGACAACACGGTCGCCCAGCGCGATTCCCCAACGATCGGCCGCCATTGTCATCCAGCTGAACCACTTTTCCGACGAACTCGTGGCCCGGAATGACCTCGGTTTCGGCCCAGGCAGGACGGTTCGCGTCCCCCAGAACTTCGCCGCACCGTGGTAGCACTTCAGGTCGCTGGCGCAGATGCCAGTCGCCTCGACCTGGACCAAAGCCTCACCCGGTCCAGGCTTCGGAACTGCGACCTCTTCCAGCTGGTAGTTCTCAGGCCCGTGGCAAATAACGGCCTGCATCGTTTCGGGAATTGCCTCAGGAATGTGATTGACCTGATCGGCCGGGGATTCGGACATGCGAGCCTCCATGCTGTCGTCACGAAGTAGCGAACGGTCTGGCCGTTCGGGGCGTCGATTTGCACCTTAGCGACATCGTCTCGAGCTGATCGAGGCGGCCGGCGACGTCCGCTCACGCTTCTACTCGCCGGCCAGCAAGTCCTGTTCCCCAGCATTGAGGCGGCTCATCGCAGTCGATCTGAGACGCAGGTATCCGCCAGGGCCGCCAGTGCGTCCTACTCGCGAGGAACTTGGCGGATCACAGGCTGGGGCTGCGGCACTCCGTAGGTCATCACGTCTTCCTCGTCCTCGTCTGGGCGATAGCTGTCCGCGAAGGTGTTGAGGAGCCGGGCTGCCTTCGGCCAGAATCCGGGATACGGCCGATACCAGGAGATCGCCATGCTCGAAGGCTTCTCACCAAAGTCAGCTCTCCTCCTGGTCGAGCCAGGCCTTCCGCCAGAGCGCGTCCGCGTAGAACCCGCGGCGCTCGTGAGTGCTGTCGCGCAGCTGCTCCAGGTCGCTCATCGCAGTGCGTAGCCGAAGCCACCGGAACCGGTCCCATTGGCCATCGTTCACGAACCGGGTACGCAGCCGCGCGCCCGCCAGGCGCACCGCGCAGGGCCATGGAGGCGATGATCTCCCGCGGCATGAACAGAGTTGGTGCCGCCCTCGCCGGGACTCGTCCGGACCTGAGCGATCCGGTTGCGGTAGCCGGGCAGCGCGGACTGCAGGCTATCCCGCCACGACATCGCGGTATTGAAGATCGCCTGCCCGGAATCCTAGCGCCGGAGCCGCCGAGCGTCTTGACCGGAATGGTGAGGTCGTCCCAGTCCTGCGGAAGCCAGATGTCTTGGTGCGGCGCGTCTTCGGGATGAAGGCCGAGGTTGAGGCGACACGGTCGGCCAGCGCGGCAGAGCGTCGTCGAAGAAATGCACGGGAAAGTTGGACGTAATGCCGCCGTCGGAGAACCACAGCGGCTGAGCGGAGTCGAGCGGGCTGAGCAGCGTCAGCGGCTCACCGTGGTCGATGAGCATCCGGCCGAAGTCGTCCTGGATCGGCATAGGTTCCCGGATCCGATACAGCTGGACGGCCTGGAAGAGAGCGGGCAGCGACATGCTGATCCGTACCGCGAAGATCACCGGAAGGTCCCACGGCTGCGGCAGCTTGTGAAGCCGAAGCTTGGCGCCGTCACGATCTTGCACGTCTCGATGGTCGGTCTCCGACAGCGCCTGCAAGATCGGCTCGGGAAACATCTGCGACTCACCGTCGCGCAGGTGATCAACGCAGACCCACAACTGCTCGGGATCGTCATCCGCAGTGGCGTCCAGCGGAAAGCGGAACGGGCGTTGCCGCGTGAGGTCAGTGGTCATGAGCTCGAGATTGACCAGCCGACGGTCAGGATCTGTGGACATCAGCTGCCACTCAGCAAGGTCATCGGAGCTCCCTTGCAACCGCTGCTCGTGGTAGTCCAGACCCCGACCACAGATGCCCGAAACGCAGCACCTGATCAGCGGGCAGACCGGCGAGGGCGTTGAGGCAATCGTTGAGCCAAGGCACCAGGGACTTCTCAACAGTCGGCTTCGGGACGCCGGCCATGACATCCAGCAGATTGCGTTGCCGTTGCGGTGTGGTGCCTGGCACGAAGCCGAAGGCCCGTGACCGGAACTTGTTGACGTAGATCAAGATCGAGGTCAGCAAGCCGACGGCCACGACAATGCTCGCGGCCAGGCCGACGAGGACCGCACTGGCGTAGAGCGCCGGCCGGACGAACGCGAAGACGATCACAGGGATGATCAGGACAGCACCGATGACGAGCTGCCGGACCGTCGTCGAGCGTGGGGTGGCGTACGCACTCGTGTAGAGCGCGCAGCTGCTCCAGTCGGCGTGGCGTCGCACCCTCTGGCGTCGGCGGCGGCTTGCGGAGTCCAGACCGGACTCCCTGCAGGATCAGTGCCAGACCGACGAGAGTGGCGATGTAGGCCAGCACACCGAGGTAAGCCCAAACCGATGATCTCCGGAATCGTGCGAGGCGCCCCGGTGAACTTCCACTCCAGGTATCCGGTGAGGACGACCGCACCGAAGATCAGGGCGAGCGTGAACAACCGCGGGATCCATCCAAAGGCGAACAGCGCAGAGCAGCGGCAGTGGCCAGGTCTGGCCACGCATGACCGCGACTGCGACGCGGAAGATGGCGGCGGTAGCAGCTCCTGGCCGGAAGAGCTGAGCGAGGCGGTATTCGTCAGCCTCCTGATCACCGGGCTGCGTCTGGGCTAGCCAGCTGATGATGTCGGCAATGCCGGTGAAACCTTGGCGAATCTGAAGGCCGTTCGTCTGCGAGGCGGGATCTTGTCGCTGGCTCTCGTGGCGGCTCAGTCCGCCCGGATGCCAGCACCGTCGCTGCTGCGGCCGAGCTCTGCCGCAGCGGTCAGCGCGGCAGCAATGGCGCCGGCCGATGCGCCGCCGACATTGCGGAACCGAAAGTTCGTGGCCAGTTCGCAAACAGCCAATGGATAGACCACCCCTGAGGTGGTGCCACCCTCCATGGTGAGGTCGAGGCTGGCTTTTGCGTACGCCGCGACGGTGTCACTCCGTGATCGACGGACGGCCCGACAGCACATCCCCCGGCGCGCCGGCAATGGCGAGCATTGTGGCAGGATCGGCGGCGCTCAGCGTGTAGCGCGCCTCCGTGCCATAGCCGCCGATCAGCGTCGCAGGGTCCATCCCTACCGGATCGCGCGACAGATCCAGGCCTTCGGGAAGATAGGGCCGGCGCAAGATCGCTCTCGCTTCGACCGGATCGTCATGGATCAGTTCCCGAAATGCACTCAGCGCCGCACCGCGACTGGCGACAGCCATGGGACCTCCTTACCACCGAGGCGCAGGGATTCGGACAACTATTCTCGCCGGATGAGGATCGTGGTGCTCGGAGGCATGGGTCTGCTCGGTGCCGAGGTCGTACGCCGACTTGAAGCGCACGGCGTGACCGTGACCAGCGGCGAGCCGACGCACCGGCGTTGATCTTGCGTACAGGCGCCGGACTCGAGTCTGCGCTGCAGCGAGTCGACTGCGTGGTCCATGCTGCCGACGCATCTCGCTGCGTCATCGAACAGTCAATTTCGACGGTACCCGTCGGATGATCAAGATCTTGGTCGATCGGCCGACGCCGCCGCATGTCATCTACCCGTCGATCGTCGGCTGTGATCGTAATCCTCCTTCGCTACTATCGCGCGAAGTACGCCTCCGAGATGGTGCTGGAGCGCAGCAAGCTGCCGGTGTCAGTGCTGCGGGCCACCCAGTTCCACACGTTGATCGCCGGAATTGCTCGCACCGCGACGACCGGTCCGCTGGCTTGGGTGCCCCGAGGCATGTCATTCCAGCCTTGTGATCACCACTGGATCGCCGCGGAACTCGCCAACCTCGCACTCGGGCCGCCACCGTCCGGCTACGACAGAGCCGCTGATCGAGCGGGCCCAGAGCGAGTCAGCCTGGCCGAGGTGGTCACATTGCTGCGCGCCGCGGAAGGGAAGCCGTCGCCGCAGCTGATCACCATTCCTGCTATCGGCGGTGCCTTGCGAGCGTACGAGGCTGGGACGAATCTGCCGGATGCCGACGCGAAGATCGGCGGCCCATCCTTCCGCGAATTCCTTGAGCGGTAAGCCCTCGATCGATGTCGGCAGCCTACGTATGACGTAGGTTTCCGAGCCGTCACGGAAGTTAGACGGTGAGCGCCTTCAGCTCGGCGAGCAGCTTGCTCATGGTGTCCCTTGGCATCGCCGAAGAGCAGAGTTGTGGTCGGCTCGTAAAGCAGCTCGTTTTCGATCCCCGCAAAGCCCGGACGCATCGAGCGCTTCATGAAGACAACCTGACGCGCCTGGTTGGCATGCAAGATCGGCATGCCATAGATCGGGGCTCCCGGAGTGGTCTCCGCCGCCGGGTTGACAACGTCGTTGGCGCCAACGACGAGCGCGACGTCGGCCTGCTTGAACTCCGGGTCGATCTCGTCCATTTCCTTGAGCTGCTCGTACGGCACCTGAGCCTCGGCCAGCAGCACGTTCATGTGGCCGGGCATGCGGCCGGCCACCGGGTGGATCGCGTAGTCGACCTGTACCCCGCGTTCCTCCAGCAGGTCGACCAGCTGGCGGAGCGTGTGCTGCGCCTGCGCCACCGCGAGTCCGTAGCCGGGAACGATGATCACGCGCTGGGCGTACGCGAGGAGGATCGCGACATCGGCCGGCCCAGCAGACTTCACCGGGCGATCACTGACCGTGGTCGCCCCCAGTGTTGATCCGCCCTTGAGGGCGCCGAACAGGATATTGATCACCGACCGGCCCATGGCACTGGCCATCAAGCGGGTGAGCAGGGTGCCGGCAGATCCGACCAAGGTGCCGGCAATCAACAGCAGGATGTTCTCTAGCAGATAACCACTCGCGGCAACGGTCAGGCCCGTGAACGCGTTGAGCAGCGAGATCACGATGGGCACGTCGGCGCCGCCGACCGGAAGCACCAGAAGGACACCGAGCCCTGCGCCGGTGACGGCCAGCAGCACCGCGAACAGCATGCTCGGAGCGAGGACGAGGCCAACACTGAAAGCGAGCGCGGCCAGCAAGCCGAGGCCATACAGGACGGGATACCCGCGGAACACCACGGGGCGCGTCGTCATCAGTTCTTGCAGCTTCAGGAAGGTGACCACAGAGCCGGCGAAGCTCACCGAGCCGACCACGATGGTGAACGCGGTGGCGATCAGGTCGAACACCGGCGCCGGGCCGCCGCTCAGTTCCGTCAGCTCGATGATCGCCACGATGGCAGCCGCACCACCGCCGACGCCGTTGAACAAGGCCACCAACTGCGGCATCTGGGTCATCTGTACCCGGTATGCGCCGAGCACTCCGATGGCCGTGCCTGCCGCAATGGCCGCGAGGATCGGCAGTAGATGCTGGATATCGGAGGCCAGGAAGACGATCACGCACGCCAACAAGGCGCCAGCCGCGCCGATCAGGTTGCCGCGGCGCGCGGTCTTGGGCGAGGACAAGCCCTTGAGGGCGACGATGAAGCAGACAGCGGCTACCAGGTAGCCCAGCTGGGCCCAGGCTGGGGTCACTGGTCGAGCTCCCGGCGGGCGGACTTGTCGAGCGCCTTCTTGGGCCGGGAGAACATGATCAACATCCGGTCGGTAACGACGAAACCGCCGACCATGTTGATCGATGCCAAGATCACCGCGACCAGACCCAGGATGAGGATTGGTGTCGATTGCGCACTGCCGGCCACCAGGATTGCGCCGATCAAGATCACGCCATGGATGGCGTTGGCGCCTGACATCAGCGGAGTATGCAAGGTGGAGGACACCTTGGAGATCACCTCGATACCGACGAAGATCGCCAGCACGAAGATCGTCAGCCAGATAAGCGGATCAGTACTCAATTGCTCGCTCCGGCTCGCTGGGATCGCACGCAGAATCTGGTCTTCAACTAGCCTCCATCACGAAACACCTGCCCAGCGTGAGTCACGCACATCGCAGATGTGATCTCATCGTCGAAATCCGGGGCAAAACGCCCCCACGAGTCATCAGCATGATCACGTTCAGCAGGTTCTGGGCGTACGAGCCGACTAGCCGGTCCGGGCATCTGGCTGGGCACGTTCGCGCCGCCCCATAGCTGTACCGAACCCACCCGCACCACCTTGCCGGCCACCACACCTTCGACGTTACCGCCGGCTTCGGCTGCCAGGTCGACCACAACCGAACCCGGCCCCATCTGCAGGATCATCTCGGTCGTCACCAGCAGCGGGGCTCGTCGCCCGGGCACCGCGGCGGTCGTGATCAACGCATCGGCTGCCGCAATGTAGCTGGCGAGCAGCTCGCGTTGCCGTTGGGCGCGATCCTCGGTCATTTCACGGGCGTAGCCGCCTGCTCCTCGAGCGTCGGCAGCGGTAGCTCGATCGCCTGAGCACCCACCGACCGGATCTCTTCCGCGGCGGCTGCGCGTACGTCGTAGCCCTTGACCACTGCCCCCAGACGCCGGCAGGTGGCGATGGCCTGGAGCCCGGCAACTCCGGCCCCGAGCACAACGACCTGAGCCGGTGGGACCGTTCCGGCGGCTGTCATGCTCAGCGGAAAGAACTGGCCGAGCATGTCGGCAGCGACGATCGCTCCTCGGTAGCCGGCCACCAGAGCCTGGGAACTCAGGGCATCCATCGACTGCGCACGTGAGATGCGCGGCACGTACTCCATGCCGAAGGTGGTGAACTTCCGGTCGCGACGCAGCGCCACGTCGATGGGCCGCTCGGCGAACGGAAAGAACGAGATTGTCGCAGCACCCGATGGCAGTGGTGCCAGGCAGGAGGCGTCGAGTGGTTGCACGCTCAGCACCACATCAGCCTCATCAAACGGGTGCTCGGTAACCAGCGCACCCGCCGCCCGTACGCCGCATCCGGAGGAGGGCGGCGCCGCCCGCGCCCGCCTGGACGGCGACGTCGTAACCGGCAGCACGGAGCTTGCCGACCAGGTCTGGGACCATAGCGACACGCGCCTCCCCGAGAGCCTGTTCTCGGGCTACCGCGATGCGCACATCACGAAACCTAATGCACTGATTTCACAGCTGCTCGCGCATCGCGCTTTGAAATCCGCCGCCGTCGTCACCACTCGCAGAGAAAGAACTTCTCCGCTCACTCTTCCTCCGTCCGGCGGCGCGCGATTTCCGACGCTCGCAGCTGTCAGCGGACTTTGACCCGGATTGAGTCGTACCCGGTCGCGCCGTCCGGCATGGGCGGCGCGACCGCGGCCGTCTGGATCTTTCCGTTCGCGTCGGTGGCTCGAGCCGTCAGCGTGTGCGTGCCCGGGACGGCGGCCCATTCGTATTTCCATTGCCGCCAGGTGTCGGGACCAACGGTCTCCGCAAGCTGGGCCGGCTGCCAGCCGTTCTGGTCGACCTGCACCTCGACTGCCGATATGCCGGTGTGCTGTGCCCAGGCGACCCCGGCGACGACAACCGTCCCGGCATCGACGGTCGACTTGCGCGGCACGTCGATCCTCGACGCCAGTTTGATCGGACCGCGCGGGGACCAGCCGAGCGGTGTCCAGTAGGCCTGCTCTTTGGCGTACGTGGTGACCCTCAGCGAGGTCACCCATTTCGTCGCGGAAACGTAGCCGTAGAGGCCTGGGACGACCATGCGGACCGGGAACCCATGCTCGAGCGGCAGGGGCTCGCCGTTCATGCCGATCGCGAGTATGGCCTCCCGGTTCGGGTCTGTAAGAGCCGCCAGCGGCGAACTAGCAGTCCAGCCGTCCACGCTCTTCGACAGCACCATGTCGGCGCCGGCGAGAGGCTTCGCTTGGGCAAGTAGCTCGCGTATCGGATAGCCGAGCCACAGCGCATTGCCGGCCAGGTCACCACCGACCTCGTTGGATACGCAGGTCAGCGTGGTCATGTGCTCAACAAGAGGCTTGGCGGTGAGCTCCGCGTAGTTGATCTGAATCGGGTTCTGCACCATCCCGGTGATCTTGAGGGTCCATTCTCCAGGATCGATCACCGGCACCTGCAGCGCAGTATCGATTCGATAGAAGTCCTCGTTCGCCGTGACGTACGGGGTCAAGCCCGGAACATGCAGATCCGCTCCGGGGGAGGACCTGGCGGAGGTTTCGTGGGAGTCGGGAGCCTCAGCTTCTCGCGCGCCGTGTTAACAGCGGAGGATGCGCTGGCAAGCACCTGACCAGTGATCGCGGCAACCACCGATCCCGCCCCGATGACGACCGTCCAGGCCAGAAAGCTCCGCCTGGCCGATAGATGAAGCCGCGTCGTCCTTCGCGGCAGCCTGCGGGAGCGCCACTGCTGCAGCTTGCTGATCAATGTGCTCAAGATCATGTAGCCAAGCAGTAGCCCGACGATGGTTGGCACGTACGCCGTGAAGGTCGCGTCAGGTTGGGCAGCGACTCCAACGAGCCCGAGCACAGCAACAATTGCGAAGATGGCGGCGCCGGCGAAACGCCGCCGCAACTCAAGCTGTCCGGCGAGGCCGCAGATGATCAAGACCGCGACAACGATGATGGCGGAGTAGCACCGGTTTGTCGGCCTTGCCGAGGGTTTCCTTACCGAAGTTGACCAGCGACCCGGGCAAGATATTGATGATCAATTCGCCAACGGCTGGTACGGGCGAGCCGACCGGCGCCACCACCCATGCCGCGAGCCCGGCAATGGCGAAGCCCGCCAGGCCGGCGACGACGCCCGCGAGCCGCGCCCACCACCTCGTCGCGCGCGCCACATCCCGCTCGTCGCGCCTATGCACCTCACCATCCTCCGCTTCGTGCAGGTCCGCGGACAATGCCGTCCGCTTACGCATCACTCACACTGTCTGGCGCTGCCCGAGCAATGTTGGCTTGCGAGGGCAGCGCCAGACGTCTGGCCTTTGGCGACCGCCCGATCGGGGTCACGTTACGTTGGCGCCATGCACCTGCGCCGGACCTGTCTGCTCCGATGCCCCGTGGAGCGACTGACCAGCGCGCTGACACGACCTGCCTTGTTCGGCCATCTGGCGTCTCTCATGCTGGTCTTCGATGCCGTCGAGCCGGAGGATGCCCAGGAGCGCTGGTCGCCGTTCCATCGGCAGCGGCGGCTCAATCGGCTCGTCGTGGCCGGCTTTGCTTATTGATCACGATGGCAGCGCCACCCTGTGTCGATTATTACCCTGGTTGGGCGCACGATGCTGACCGGCTGTTCGCAAAGCTTCGGAAAGAGATTGCTTGGGAGCAGCACGCCGTCACGCTCTACGGGCGCACTACGCCCACCCCGCGACTCACCGCGTGGATGGGAGACGGCGCCTATCGCTACTCCGGCATCGTGAACGAGCCTTCCCCGTGGCCTGACGTACTAGCCGAACTTCGGGAACGGCTTCGCGGTGAGCTCGGAGTTGAGTTCAATTCCTGCCTCGCCAATTTCTATCGGGATGGCGCAGACTCCATGGGCTATCACAGCGACAACGAGCCCGAGCTCGGTCCACGACCGACCATCGCGTCGGTCAGCCTCGGGGATCGGCGGCGCTTCGTGCTACGACATCGGGCGAGTCGCAAGCGGTGGAGCTGGGATCTTGGCGAGGGCGACCTCCTCGTCATGCGAGCTGAGTCGCAAAGTGACTACGCGCACGCGATTCCCAAGACATCGCGCGCGGTCGGGCCGCGCATCAACCTCACGTTCCGGTGCTTCCAGCCGCCACCCTGAAAAGCTCACTCCAGCGGCAGCGTCCACCATCCAGCTCGACGCCTGACTTCGGCACGTCACGCTCCGCTGGAGTGGGAGTTTTGAGGAATCTGGGCGTGGAGCGTTAACATCGGGGTCCTTTTTGAGGCCTTCAGTAAGTGTGAGGGCTTTACAACACGACATTCAGCAAGTTCTGGCCTCGGACGGCGTCGATCGTCCGCCGCGACCACCCCAAACTCGGGGCGCAATCGACTGGCTCATCCGTAATGGCGGCCTCTGCTCTGTGCTTCCTGGCGTCTATTCCGCGCCGGAGACATGCACGCTCGATCAGTACACGGATCCGTGCGCTCATGCGGTGGGATCCTGACGCGGTGCTCGTTGGCGCTAGTCGCGGCACAGGTGTCGTTCTGGCCGGATCTACACGTTGACGTGGTTGACTGCGCCGTCCGCCACAACAGAGCACCACAGCGTGGCTACCGCTTCACTCGGCGCACGATTCCACCCGAGTTGGTGGCAAGCCGGTTCGGCCTGCGCTACACGTCACCCGCGCTTACGGCACTGGATCTCTGCGCGACCGTCGGCGGCGATGGCATCGATCAAGCGCTGCGAACCCGTGCCACAACTCTCGCGCAACTCCATCGAGCAATGGAGCTGACAGCGGCGCGCGTGGGCAATCGAGTGAAGCGTCAATTGCTGCTGGATTCGCGTGCCGAGCCCTGGTCGAAGGCGGAAAGCGCTGTTCCACGGCCTGCTGCGGGAGGCCGGAATCACCGGATGGCGCGCGAACCGACCAGTTGTCCTGGCTGACTCGACGTGCTACGTCGACGTTGATCTTTCGCAAGCTCAAGCTCGCGATCGAGATCGACGGACGCCTGTATCACACCGGCGCCGAGGTATTCGAGAGCGACCGCTGGCGGCAGAACCTCCTTGTCCTGAACGGCTGGTGCGTGCTGCGGTTCACCTGGACCATGATCGAGGAGCGTCCCGCGGACGGTCATCGCCATGGTGCTCGAGGCGATCGAGATGCTGACCGCCAAGAGCGCCTGAGACGTCCGCTCAGAACGGCCTCGGACCACCTCGCGGTCCCGGCGCCGACCGGGACCGCGGGTCGTAGCTCCTCCAGCTCCTCGATGGCTGCGGCGAACTGCGAGTTGTAGAGCTCGAAGTAGTGACCGCGGGCGTCCAGCAGCTCGTGGTGCGTGCCCTGCTCAACGATCTGGCCGTCCTCCATCACCAAGATCACGTCGGCGTCCCGGATCGTGGAGAGCCGGTGGGCGATGACGAAGCTGGTGCGATCTGACCGCAGTGCCGCCATGGCGCGCTGCACCAGCACCTCGGTCCGGGTGTCGACCGAGCTGGTCGCCTCGTCCAGGATCAGCAGCGCCGGGTCGGCCAGGAACGCGCGAGCAATGGTGATCAGCTGCTTCTCGCCGGCGCTGATGTTGCTCGCTTCCTCGTCGAGGACGGTGTCATAGCCGTCCGGCAGCGCGTGCACGAAGCGATCGACGTAGGTCGCCTCGGCCGCCGCGTGGATCTCCTCCTCGGTGGCCGTCGGGCCGCCCGTAGGCGATGTTGTCCCGGATGGTGCCGTGGAACAGCCAGGTGTCCTGCAGCACCATGCCGATGTTGGATCGCAGCGCTGACCGAGGCACGGTGGCAATGTCTACGCCGTCGAGCGTGATTCGGCCGCGGTCCAGCTCGTAGAACCTCATGATCAGGTTGACCAACGTGGTCTTGCCTGCCCCGGTCGGCCCGACGATGGCCACCGTGCTGCCCGGCTCGGCCACCAGGGACAGGTCGGTGATCAACGGCTTTTCTTGTCGTCTGTTCCGGGGGTTCAAGGGGGTCGTCCCCCTTGCGCAGTGACGGCATCGTATGAGAACCAGATGTGCTCGAACGCCACTCGACCGCAGGTCGGGTTGAGCGAGCTTGCCTCCTCCGGCACCTGCTCCTCTTCGTCGAGCACCTCGAAGACCCGCTCGGCCGACGCGACACCGGACTGCAGCAGGTTCGCCAGCGAGGCCAGCTGAGTCAGCGGTTGGGTGAACATCCGGGTGTACTGGATGAACGCCTGCACGTCGCCGAGGTTCATGGTGCCGCTTGCTACCCGGAGGCCTCCGACAACGGCGATCGCCACGTAGTTCAGGTTCCCGATGAAGAACATCGTCGGCATGATCAGACCGGACACGAACTGGGCGCCGAAGCTGGCCTTGTACAACGTGCTGTTGCGCTCGGCGAACACCGCCTCGACCTCGTGCTGCCGGCCGAACACCTTCACCAACGACTGCCCCGTGAAGGCCTCCTCGATGTGCCCATTCAGCTCGCCCGTGGACTTCCACTGCTGGATGAAGAGCTTCTGTGACCGCTTGCCGATCACCGTCGTCGACGACGATCGACACGCGGTATCGTCACCAGCGCGATCAGCGCCAGCACCGGCGAGACGACGAACATCATCACGGTTACACCGATCACGGTCAGCAGCGAGGTGAGCAGCTGGCTCAGCGTTTGCTGCAGCGCTTGGGAGATGTTGTCGATGTCATTGGTCACCCGGCTCAGGAGCTCGCCGCGGGTCTGCTTGTCGAAGTAGCTGAGCGGCAGCCTGTTGATCTTCTCCTCGACCTGGCTGCGCAGCCGTGTAGATCGAGCGCTGCACCGCGCCGTTCAGCAGATAACCCTGCAGCCACAAGAACAACGACGCCACCAGATAAAGGCCGAGTGCCAGCAGCAGCAACTGCCCCAGCAGCGTGAAGTCGATGCCCAGCCCCGGGATGACGTTCAACCGCTCGACCATGTCGGCGATACTTGTCATTGCCCTGAGCGCGCAACGCCGCGATCGACCTGCTCCTTTGATGGCTCCGCTCGGCAGGCTCTTGCCGATCACGCCGGTGAAGATCACATCCGTGGCCATGCCCAGGATCTTGGGTCCCAGCACGTTCATGACGACTCCGACGACCGCCAGCAGCACCACCAAGACTCAAGATCATCCGCTCGGGCGCCAAGTGCCCCACCAGCCGCTTGAGCGACGGGAGGAAGTTCAGCGACTTCTCTACCGGGCGCGCTTGGCCCCAGCATGCCGGCCGCCGCCGGCAGTTGGCGCCGCATTTTGGCCGCTCAGGCGCCTTGGCCGCAGCGCTGCTTGGCAGGCCTTGGGCGGCTGACTGTCCGTTGCCGCTCACTCGGGGCGGTCTGGCCGTTACCAGTGCTCACGCCGCCGCCTCCTCTGCGCTGAGCTGCGAGTCGACGATCTCGGCGTACGTTGGACAGTGCTCGAGGAGCTCCTCGTGCGTGCCGGATGCCGACTATCTCGCCATGCTCCAGCACAACGATCTTGTCGGCGTCGGCAATGGTCGCCACCCGCTGCCCGACGATGATCACCGCGGCCTCGGCCGTCTCCCGCTCGAGCGCGGCCCGCAAGCCGCGCATCCGTGGCAACGTCGAGCGCCGAGAACGAGTCGTCGAAAACGTAGATCTCAGGTCGCCTCACCAGTGCCCGCGCGATGGACGAGCCGCTGCCGCTGCCCGCCGGAGACATTCGTGCCGCCCTGTGAGATGGGCGCCTCGAGTTGTCCTGGCATTTCGCGTACGAAGTCCTCGGCCTGGGCCACCCGCAGAGCCCGCCAAAGCTCCTCGTCGGTGGCGTCCGGGTTGCCGTATCGCAGGTTGCTGGCGACCGTGCCGGTGAAGAGGAAGGCCTTCTGCGGCACCAGCCCGATCCGGCTCCAGAGCAGCTCCGGGTCGCAGTCGCGCACTTCGACCCCGTCCACCGTGACCGACCCACCCGTCGCGTCGAACAGCCGCGGGATCAGCGAGATGAGCGTGGACTTGCCGGCGCCGGTCGAACCGATGATCGCGGTCGTCTGCCCGGGCTCCGCGGTGAACGTGATATTGCGCAGCACGGGCGACGCGGCGCCCGGATAGGTGAACTCAGTGTCGTGGAACGGCCACGAGGCCAGTGGCTGACAAGCTCTGTGATCGGATGGAGCGGCGGCAACACCGAGGACTCGGTGCCCAACACCTCCTCGATCCGCTCGGCGCAGACGCGGCGCGCGGCGCGATGATCAGCAGGAAGGTCGCCATCATGACCGACATCAAGATCTGGATCAGATAGGTCAAGAACGCCGTCAGCGCTCCGATCTGCATGTCGCCGGCATCGATGCGTCGCGCTCCGAACCACAGCACCGCGACGCTGGAGACGTTCAGGATGAACATCACGATCGGGAAAGATCGCTGCCACGTACCGTCCCACCGAGGTGGTGGTATCGGTGAGATCGCTGTTCGCCCGTGCGAACCGTGCCGTCTCGTACGGTTCGCGGACGAACGCGCGTACCACCCGAATGCCTGTGATTTGCTCACGGAGAATGCGGTTGACGACATCGATTCGGCTCTGCATCAGCCGGAACAGCGGACCCATCTTCCTGATGATCAGGAAGATCGAGAACGCGAGCACTGGCATCGCGACGGCAACCAGCCAGGAGAGGCCGGGGTCGGTACGCAGCGCCATGATGATGCCGCCGACCATCGTGATCGGGGCTGCGACGAACATGGTGCTGCTCAGCAGCACCAGCATCTGCACCTGGTAGACATCGTTGGTGTTGCGGGTGATCAGCGACGGCGCCCCGAAGTGATTGAGCTCTCGGGCGGAAAAAGACAGCACGCGCCCGAAGATTGCCCCGCGGACGTCACGGCCGAAGCTCATCGCGGTCTTGGCGCCCAGATAGGTCGCCCAGATGGAGCAGCCGACCTGCACCACGCGTCACGGCGAGCATGATGCCGCCGGTGCGCCAGATGTAGTCGGTGTCACCCTTGGCGACGCCCTCGTCGATGATCGCCGCGTTCAGGCTGGGCAGCAACAGCGCAGCCATCGTGCCCGCGAGCGACAACACCAGCAGGCCCGCGATCGGCCGCTGATAGGGAGCCAGGTACGCGCGCAGCAGCCGGATCAGCATGATGTCCGTTCTCTGTGTGGTGACGGGTGCCGGCAGATGCCGTACAGAACAAGATCAACGATTTGCCGCGGCTGGGCGAGCCGCTGGTCGCCGAGGATGGTATGGGTGATCGAAAGGTGATGGTCCGCAAAGCGCTGGCCGCCTCCATCGCGTCGAGCCGCAGCTGATCTTGGTCAGGCTTGATCAGCGAAGCGATTGCGCTGTTGATCAGTTCGGTATCGGCCTGCTGCTTCGCTCGGAAGCTGTCGTGATCGGACGCATCTTTGCGTAGCCGCAGCGATCCGAACAGAGCAAAGATTCTGCGCAACCGCTCCTGAAGAATAGTCACAACTGCAACGAGCCGCTCCTCAAGCCTCAAGCTCGGGATCAATCTGGGCAAGCTCGTCGCAGATGCGCTGGCTGTCGAACGCATCCTCGATGACTGCGTCGATCAGGGCCTCCTTGGTGGCAAAGGCTCGAAAAATAGTCCCCTCCGCGATGCCCGCGGCCTCCGCGATCTGCCTCGTGCTCACCTCGCGACCGAATTCCTCCAGCAGCGGCTCGGTGGCCGCTATCAGCGCAGCTCGACGCTCATCAACGGGCAAAGGCGCAGCACGAGTCATGCGCCCAGCTTAATGAGTGAGCACTCACTCAGCAAGGAATTACTCAAGAAAGACAGCCGTGCCGCGGCCGGCAGGATTATCCGGCGTCGCTACGCAGTTACGCACTATGTTGCTACTCGAGGGATCGAGTGAGAAGGCTGAGGGATCGAGTGAAGAGAGGGAGTACAGCGGTGGGTTTGGGACGGCTGACCGACGAGGTCTTCGAGGCTGTCATCTTTGACTTGGACGGAACGCTCATCGACTCCACTCCGGCGGTGATCCGGGCGTGGACACCTGGGCAAGCGAGTTTGGCCTCGCCGTCGCCGATCTGCCCAGGGACCACGGCACTCCCTCGGCATCGGTCGTACGTGCTGTCATGCCGGAGGATCTGCAGGGGCCCGGCATGCGGCGCATCACAGAACTCGAACTCGCCGACCTGCACGACGTTGTGCGTGCTGCCAGGCGCGGTGGAGGCGCTGGCATCTCTGGCGGACGCCAAGAATGCGATTGCGACATCGTGCACCGTGCCACTGGCCGAAGCGCGGATGGGCGCCGCGCAGCTGGTGCCGCCCTCGGTCTTGGTGACGGCCGATGACGTGGTGCACGGCAAGCCTCATCCCGAGCCGTTCCTCCTGGCCGCGCAACGGCTAGGCGTCGATCCCCGACGATGCCTCGTGGTCGAGGATGCCCCCAAGCGGACTGGAAGCGGCGCAAGCCGCCGGCTGCTTCACGCTGGCCGTTGTCACCACAACACCACGCGAAGCGCTCGATGCCGACGCGATTGTGAGCGACCTATCCGAGGTCAGATTCGAGGCAGATCAGCAAGGGCATCCGCGTGAAGCTGGTCGATCGAACCTGCGGGTGCCCTTCGACAAGCTCAGGGCGCGACTCCTCAAGCTCAAAGGACGCTTAGCCCGTCTTGCGCCGGAAGGCGCGCTTGGTTTCCGCCGGACCGTGAGCATGCACGTGCTGTGGACCGTTGTCGATGTGGTCCTCGCCCTTACGACCCTGCTTGGCCGCCAGGGCCTCACGGAACTTGCGCTTGGTGTCGTCCTCGGGTGACTGTTTTTGGCCCGGTTTGTCGCTAGCGCTCATGAGCCAATTCTTACCGCTGATCCTCCGAGCCAGAAGACTGCTGCCTGCGGCTCGCTCGATGGCCAGGAGCTTGGCGGCCAGTTTCGCATCGTTTGGTCGTCGGCCAACTGGTCGCGGTCGGTACCGCCAGCAGACTGCTGGTCTGACCTCGTCGTCTGCCACGTTCTCCTGCTGCGCTACCAGCCTGACCGCGGTGCCGTACGCCGCAACCTCGCTGAGCGACTGGGTGATCTCGCTGCAGTCGAACCTGAGGCCGACGACCGCATCCGCCCCAGCGGCGACGGCCATCTCTACCATGCGAGCCACCGCATCTTGACGCGAGTCGGTCAGCATGACGACGTATCCGTCCACCGGGTTTCCGCCACGCAGGTCCGGTCGGAGTTCGCGCGTACGCGCCACGACCCCAACCACGTCGCCAACGATCTCGGAGATCTCGCGACCGGGAACCGTCTCCATGGTCACGACGGGGAGCGGACGCGGCACGACAGCGGGCTGCTTCATGGCCGGCGGCTGCGGAGTCCACTGCGTCGGCTGTTGCCCGTACGGGCCTTGGCCGGGCTGGCCGTAAGGCTGCTGCTGCGGCGGGTACTGCTGGCCTGGCTGCTGACCGTACGGGCCCTGCTGAGCTGGATATGGCTGCTGAGGTTGGCGTCCAGCCGACGGCTGCCCGTACGGCTGCTGCGGCTGGCCGTATGGCCCGGCTGCGGCTGCCCGTACGGATTGGGCTGGTTTTGTCCGTAAGGCGGCTGCTGCCCGTAGTTGCTCATGCCGACAAGATATCGGCCCGGCACATCAGTGGCCCAGCAACCTGCACCGGGTCGGCAGGCCGGTGACCACGGGCCGCCGGCCAGCAGTATTTGATCAGCCCAGCTCGGTCATCTCGCACGGTGACGAACATCTGCGAGCGGCCGCCGGAGTACGTACCGCGTAGCGGGGCGACGTCGCCATAGTCGCGGCCGTGACCTACCCGGACGTAGCCGTCGGTAAGCCGCCGACACTGCGTTGGGTCGTACGCCACCCAGCTGCCGCACCACCACTCGATCCAGGAGTGGCTTTCACCTTCCACGGTCTTGTTCGGTTCGCCGCCGCCCGGATGCAGGTATGCCCGACACGTAACGCGCAGGCAGGCCGATCGAGCGCAAGGCTCCGAGCGCCGACGTGGCTGTAGTCCTGACAGACGCCGCGGCCCAGTTCCCAGACCTCGCGGGCCGTACTGGTGACCTTCGTCGAGCCGCGCTCATAGGTCAGATGATCATGAATGAGAGAGCACACATCCATGGCCGCCAGGCGAGGCGGCTGTCCAGTCGTCGCGGCGGCCAGCGCAGCCAGTTCCTCGGTAGGCTGAGTGCGCTCGTTGACCGTGAGGAACTCCGTCATCTTGTCCACCACGGCGCGATCGCGTAGCGCCGGCCAGCCAAGATCATTTGGCGCAACGCGCCGGTCGGTGTCCCATGCAAGATCATCTCCGCGGGTCTCCACCACACCCTGGGCATGCACGGTCAGCCGCTCGTGGGGTTCGTGCACCTCGAACGTGGTGACGATGGTGTCCCAATAGTCGGTGTAGCTGAAGCTCCACGCTGCAGGTTCGATGTTGACCCGGCTGCTCCAGACCGTCTGTTGCTCGGTCTGTCGCCGGAGTCATGCGCGCCTCGTTGTAGGAGGACTTGACCCGCGTCGCGTAGCGGAATCCGGTCTGATGATCAATACTCAGCCGCATCTCAACGCGTCCCTTCGGTGGTCCAGGCCAGTCGGCTCCGCGGCGGCAAAGTAGCTCGTGGCAGACCGCAATGGTCACCTGTGCCATGACATCCTGCACCACTGACATCTCGTGGTTGAGGTTGGCGAGCAGGTCATCAAGATCGGCATACTCCAATCGGGCGCGGAGCTGACCAAGCGAGCGCAACGCCGGTCTCGGCATGGGGTGCGGTCAGCACGTTGTTCTGCGCCACCTGCTGCAGGCTGTCGGCAGCGGAGATCAACCCATGCATGATCGAGCGCGGGAACCGCGCGTCCACGATCAAGAACTCCGCTGCCTCTCGATCGGTGAACAGACCGCCGATAGGTCCGCAAGAAGGCATCGTGTCCGCCGCAGCCACGCAGCACCGCCGGCCATTGCGTACTTCCATGGGCCAGCGAAGCCGACGCCACCAGCCGCGAGGTCATGTCGACCTGTTCCAGGGATCGGCCCATTGACATGAACTGCCAGCCGTCGTCGCGCACCATGATGCCGCGTGCGATGCCCGCGAACATCGCGCTGCGCTCGCGCGCCCAGTTCAAGAACACATGGGCGCCAGCTCGTCCCGAACGGCGTCGGTCGGCAAGCTGGTGCCAGGTGGCGTTCACGCACTCCCAGAGATCGAGCGGGATCACCTCGCGGGCGCGGCGGGCGTTGTCGCGCGCCTCGGCGTATGCGAAGTAGATCGAGGTCGGCTCGGCAGCGTCGTAGCCAAGAATCCGTAGCAGGTCGGTCAGATCTGGATCCTCGACATGATCAACACTCATCAGCGCCAGCAGGTTGCGACAGGCAGTCCACCTCCTGGGCCGCAGTGTCTTCGATGATCAACCGCAGGTGGGTCTGCAGCAGTCGCGCCGTATCCTCGGCGCGCTCGACGTACCGGCCGATCCAGAACATGGACTCGGCGATCCGGCTCAGCATCCCCGACTCCGGTCGCTGGCCTGCTGTTGCTGATCTTGCTTGCTGCCGCTGGGTTTCGGCGAACTTCGGCATCGCCGTCATCGGGAGCCCGCGCAACGATCAGCGGCGACATCGGTCTGCGACTTTGCGTGATCATCGCCATTGTCGTGATGTTCGATAGCCCTCGATTGGACGATGATCGATGCGGCGGTGGACTGAGCACCCACGTGTCCTTGCTGCCGCCGCCCTGGCTGCTGTTGACGACGAGCTCGCCCTCCGGCAGAGGCGACCCGGGTCAGTCCGCCGGGCAGCACCCAGATGTCCTCGCCATTGTTGACCGCGAACGGTCGAAGATCAACATGGCGCGGCTGCAGGCAATCCTCGATCAAGGTCGGCACGGTAGAAAGCTGGACGACCGGCTGCGCGATCCAACCGCGAGGGTCCTCGGTGACGCGGCGGCGCAGCGCATCCAGCTCGGCTCTGGTGGCGCGCGGGCCGATCACGATGCCCTTGCCGCCGGAGCCGTCGACCGGCTTGACGACCAGATCCTCCAGGCGGTCCAGCACCTCCTCGCGGGCGTCGTCATCCTCGAGTCGCCAGGTATCGACGTTGGCGAGGATCGGTTCCTCCCGCAGGTAGTACCTGATCAAGTCCGGCACGTAGGTGTAGATCAACTTGTCATCGGCCACCCCGTTGCCGATCGCGTTAGCCAGCGTGACGCCGCCGGTACGTACGGCGTTGACCAGGCCGGGTACGCCCAGCATCGAGTCACTGCGGAAGTGCACCGGATCCAGGAAGTCGTCGTCGACCCGGCGGTAGATCACATCGACCCGCTGCAACCCCGCGGTGGTACGCATGAACACCTTGCCGCGGCGGCACTCAAGATCACGGCCCTCGACCAGCTCGACGCCCATGGTGCGAGCCAACAGGGTGTGCTCGAAGTACGCGGAGTTGTAGACGCCCGGAGTCAGAACCACCACGGATCGGCTCGTCGACGCCGGGTGGCGCAGCCTTGCGTAGCGCGGTGAGCAAGCGGGTCGGGTAACCGGCGACGGGGCGGATCCGCTGGTTGGCGAAGGCCTCCGGCATGACGGTGATCATGGCGTTCCGGTTGGTCATCACGTACGAGACGCCGCTCGGTACTCGCACGTTGTCCTCGAGCACCCGGACATCGCCCGCACGGGTTGCGGATCAGGTCCACGCCCGGCGACATGAATGCGTACCCCGTTGCCGGGCTGGATGCCCCACACGCGCTCGCTGGAAATGGGTTGAGGAGGTGACCAGCTGGCTGGGGATGACCCCGTCGGCGATCACCCGAGCGTCGGAGTAGATGTCGGAGAGAAACGCCTCGAGCGCTCGCACCCGCTGTGCGACGCCGGCCTCGATGATCTCCCACTCCGGTGACGGCGATCACTCGGGGCACCAGATCGAGCGGGAAGGGCCGTTCCACGCCGCCGACGTCGAATGTCACGCCGGCTTGGGTGTAGTTGTTGGCCAGGGACTCCGCGATCAGTGCGGAGATCGTCTGAGGTCGATCGGGAGAGTGCGGAGTACACGGCCTTGTAGGAGGGCCGGACGCTGCCCTCCTCGTCCATCATCTCGTCGAACGCGTCGCCGGTGCGGTAATTGGAAGAGCACGTCCGCCATAGGGCGGAGCCTACTCAAGCCCGCGTTACCTGAACGCTAACTCTCTATTCGGGCGCATTGAGCAGCAAACATGAGTCGCCGAATTCATGCCACAGATAGCGTCTCGGCAACGGCCGCGTCGTACGCGCGCTGTGTCAGCTCGGCTCCAGCCACGGACTCGACGAGCAGCAGGTGCGATGCCTCGGGATTGTGCCATCCGGTGATCAGCCCGTCGACGACGCGTACCGGTCGCTCAGGCGAGATCACCAGATCGGTCCAGCCGGACTGCGGCCATGACATCCGTTCCGCGTCCTGGTCGTGCCGCTGACTCGATGGCTCGGGTCGCGGTGGTGCCAACCGCGATCACTCGACCGCCGCGAGCTCGGCTCGCATTGACCAGATGAGCAGTTGTCTCGCTGACCTCGAACCACTCAGGCTGCGGCGCCTCGCCTGCTTCCTGCGACGACAAGCCGGTGTGCAGGGTGATAGGAGCGAAGATCACGCCCTGCGCTACCAACCGGGCCATCAGCTCGGCGCTGAACGGGCGTGCCGCGCTGGGCATCTCCGCACTTCCGGGGTGCAGGGCAAAGATCGTCTGGTACGCGGAGATGGGGAACGAATCATTGAGATAGCCGTAGCTGATTGGTCGGGCATGCTCCCGCAGATAGTTCGAGGGGCTGCGCGGCCCGATCAGTCGCCCGCGCCAGAGCCGGTTGCCGTCGCCGTGTGGTGATGAGCCAGGCTCCGGATACGGCGCGATCAGTTCGAGGATGGCTCCCTGCCGGGAGGCCGATGCGCCCACCGATCCGCCCGTCGAGCACCGGGGCGCTGGCGTCGGGCGCTGTGCGCAGCTCGACCACTCGGGTGCCGTCACGGAGCCGGTTGGCGATATGCACAACAACCGCTGAGCCGTTGAGGATGCCGTCCAACTGGCCGGGCACCGTGGCCGAGGTATTCACTACCAGTACGTCGCCAGGCCTGAAGATGGTCAGCGAGGCGGTAGAAGACGGTGTGCCGGATGCCGGCCGGGCTTGCGATCATCAGCCGGACGCCGTCGCGGCGCAGGCCCCGTAGCTCAGGCGGTTCGGTCGCAGTACGGTCCTCAGCGGAGGAGAAATGTGTGTACGGTTGCGCAGCCAACATGACGCTCATTGCGACACCGTCTGGCGCCGCGAGCGTCGTCGCCAGCTCCGGAGACGCGGTATCGGCCGCTCGGCAGGCCAGACCCGATGAGGGCTACCACGATCGGGGCCACGGATTCCGGCTCGGGCCGATCGCTGATGTCCTCGCCCGGAAATGCCGCCTGGTGCATGGCTGTCCGCATGTCGCCTGGGTCAAGGCTGTACCAGGTGAAGTCCGGCTCCTCTGCCGCCCAGGTCAGCGTCTGGTGATCAAGAGCGGCCTTGCTGGATCCATAGCCGCCCCAGCTCTCATAGTGATCGACACCGGCATCTGAGGAGATATTGATGATCACGGCGTGCGGCTAGCAGCGACGGCAGCAACGCGCGGATCAGCTGCTGTGGAGCGATGACATTGGTATGCAGCAGTTGCTCGTACGCCGCAGGCTCGAGATCACGCAGGTGAGGCAGCGGCGACCCACCAAGATCACTTGCATTGTTGATCACCACGTCCGCACCTCCGGCGGCGTTGGCAGCCGCAACGAGTTGCTCGCGATGTTCCAGCCTCGCCGACGTCCCCAGGTATGGCGTTGCACCGGCGCTCAGCTCGGATAGTGCCTGTGCCACGCTCGCCAGCGGCTCTAGGTGGCGGGCGTCGATGGTGAGCGTCCAACCACGACGAGCTAGGTCAAAGGCAAGTGCGCGACCCAATCCGAGCGAGCCACCTGTGATCAGTGCATGAGGCATGACACCCATTGTTCAACTTAAAGTGAACTTGATTTCAAGGGGTTGCTAGCTGTATCCGCGTTTCTGACAGGCAGCGAAGTAGCTCGCTGCATCGCGCGGCGGCCGTGGGATCCAGGTATTCCCGGCTCGGTCTCGTCCGGATCGTGCAAGTACGTGAAGTCACCGAAGTCGTCGTCGGCGTGACGACGTGACCAGCGACGTTTTCCTGACTTTCCGCCGCTGCCGGTTCGCCGCCGCTCGCGGCCGCGGTTGCGGCTGTCGGCTCACTTGCGGCGGCTCGCTCGGTCACCTCAGCGGGCTGAACGGCCTTGGGCTGAGACACCACCGGCTCTTTCGGCGGCTTCGATTAGCAGCAACGAGTGGCGGAGTCGGCGCTGCACCTGCAGTCCGTGCGGTGCCGGTGGCGGCAACCGGACGCCGGTCAGTGCCACTCGCGCCGACCCGGCGCCGACTCGCGCCGCTAGCGCGAACCACGGCCACGCCGACGGCGGTCGTCAGGGGCACAGCCAAGTACCAGCCCGATCGAACCCACCAGGATGCCCAAGACCTCGGTAGCGAAGCGCTCCGTCATCAAAACGTCGAGCAGTGGTCGGTTATTGATCTTGATCAGCAAGAACACGCCGAGTGAGGCACCGGCTGTTGCAAATGCGATGGTGTAGACCGTTGAGGCAATGTGATCGCGGCCGATCCTCATCGCGCGGGAGAACAAACGTTTGTGGCTCGCGCCCTGATCAGCAAGCTCCCAGACTGCCGAGGCCTGAGTGATCGTCACGTCGTTGAGGATGCCGAGACCAGCCACGATGATTCCGCAGATCACCACCGACGTCAGCCGAAGATCCGGCGCCGCTGCCGCCAGCACGTAGTCGTCCTCGGCGGCAACCCCGGTGAGGTGAGCCCATTTGGCTGCGCAGTAGCCGAGCAGCGCAATCAAGATCAGCCCAAAGAGCGTTCCCACCAGAGCGGTTGTCGTACGAGCGCTGAATCCATGGGCGGCGTACAGCGCGACGAACATGATCGCCGAGGAGCCGATCAGCCCAACCATGATCGGGTTGGTTCCGGCGATCAGTGCCGGAAACATGAAGCGTGACCATGATGAAGCCGGCAAACCCGAGGCCGATCAGTGCCGCGAAGCCGCGCCAACGGGCGACGCCGATCACAACGATCGCGAAGATCACCCCGACCACCAGCAGTGGCGTACTGCCGCTCGAAGTCGGAGAACTGATACTGGGCCGGCTGGTCCGCAGCGGGTGGCACCCGTACCAACTTGATGACCTGGCCGACCTTGATCCCCGAGGAGTAGATCGCGGAGGTCATCGGCACCGTGACCGCCGTTACCCTTCTCGGTCGCCCTGCAGCAGCTGCGCCGTCACGTCCGCGCAGCGGGCGCTGCTCGCTCCCGGCGTCGATCCCGTCAGTCCCTCACAGGAGATCTCCTTGACGTCGGTGATCCGAGCCGTCGGATAGCTGACGCCCGGAACGCTGTATCCGGCAACGTCGGCGTTCACATGGCGGGAGATGTCGCCCGGCCAGAAAGCGATCAGCCCGACGAGCGTCCAGATCGCCAAAGGTATGAGAACCACAATCAAGATGCGGAGCGCGCGTTGATGGCGACGCAGTTCGTCGGGATTGACCAACGGCTGTGGGCCAGTATCTGAAAGACGTTCTGAGCTGGAGTGCGTGTGAGCCACGTTGCCGCCTAGTCTTAGTCCCCGTGAGTCAGCTTCCTGGGGCGAGTCGGGACGGCATCCGGCCGCACCGCGCGATGGCTCGCCAGGCATCCAGGAGCGGACTGAGCAAACAATCTAACTCACCTCACCCCGGGCATATCAGGCCCGAGTCGTACTCATCTGCCGCGTCGGGCCGGCAAGCAGCGCCGCAGTGCGATCGGACTCATCGCCGGCATCATCGGCCTGGGCCTCGTCGGGCTGTGCCTGCGCACTGTGCCGACCGTGCTCACCGAGACCAATCTCATCGCCCAGGTCGCCGAGCCGCTGACCGGCATTCCCATGGGGTCCGCAACCGCCCGACGGCGCCCGCAGCGCCTGCGCCCGACACCGTCGCTGAGCATCGAGCCCACGACTGCGACGCAGCCGAGCGTGAGGCCGGCCAAGTTGCAAGCGAAGCGCAGAGCGAAGAGCCAGGACAAGGTGAGAGTGCCGGAGAGCGGGCCGGGACCTACCAGGCGGCCGAGAGAATCAGTTCAGATCCAGCGTCCTCCTACGGCACCCTGATCCGTTATGACGTTCGGGTGGAAGACGGGTTGTCCGTCGATCCCGACAAAGCCGCCGTGCTGATCCAGGGGTGCTGGATGATCCGCGCAGCTGGCGCGGCACCCGTCGTTGGCGGTTTGAGCTGACGCCGGTCGGGCGGTCGGCCACGCTGCACGCATACATCGTGACGCCGAAGACGACCGACCGGCTCTGTGCGCCCTACCTGACCCGCGGCGAAGTGTCCTGTCAGAACGGCAATCGAGTCGTGCTGAACGCCAAACGCTGGCTGCTTGGCGCCGACTCGTACGGATCTGACCTGACCAACTACCGGCGCTATCTGGTCAACCACGAGTTCGGACACGCACTGGGCAAGCACCACGCTGGACTGCCCGGGCCCGGGAGGCTGGCGCCGGTGATGATGCAGCAGACCAAAGGGCTCGGGGCGTGCCGGAAGAACCCATGGCCGCAGGCCAGCATCAAGATTGAGCTCGACTCGGTCGCCGAGCCAAGGCGCCGTATGAGCTGCGGCTCGTCGCCGCTGTCCACTTGAGATGGCGCGGCGGATGCTGCCGCAACATCCGGGCCACGCCGGTCCAGCTAGGCGGCGTGGACTCCTGTTGAAGAGCCGCAGCCTCGATGGCATCCGGAGTATCCGTTGCCCGGACAGCATGGACGCGATCAGCATGGTGTTCGCCGCCCACCACGCGATGACGGGCCGGATTGATGCGTCGCCCGCCTGGTGGATTCATCAGATCGTCGTCGATGACGTGGTGGTCGGCGACATCGGATTCCACGGCCCGCCGGGTCCTGAGAGAACCGTGGAGATCGGCTACTGCGTGGTGCCGGCCTGGCGCCGGCGCGGCGTCGCCAGCCAGGCATGCAACTTGATCTGTGCGAGCAGGCTTGGCAGGACGGTGCTGAAACTGTCGTCGCTGAGACTGATCATGACAATGTCGCATCGCAGGCGGTCGCTGTTGGCCAATGGATTCCAGCCGTCGATCTGATGGCGATTTTCGTGATCAAGCGTCCGGAGTCACGATGAATGGGTTGACGCGCCGCCTGCGGTTGGACCATCAGGTCATGTTGGCGCCGATCTTCGCGCAGCTGCGCCGCGGCCCAGGCGATCCGACTCATCGCCGCGTTGGCGACATGTTCCTGCGGGCGACGCGTACGCCGGCCGGGCCGAGCTTTGATCAAGATCATCGCGCACGGCACCGACGTCGATGCTCGAGCGTGGGGCCCAGGGGCTGAGTGGAGTCTTGATCAACTGGCCGCGGCTGTTGGGCAGCGCTGATGATCCGCGGGAGTTCCGGCCGCGGCTCGAGCATCGGTCCGCTGGTCGAGGCGTGGCAGCGGTACGGCCACTATCGGGTCGGTCGGACCGAGGCGGTATTCGAGGCGCTGGCGCCGGCGTGCCTCGAGCAGGTGGTCACCGGCAAGGAGGCCTTTCGAGCGTGGCGGCTGCTGGTTCGCGAGTTCGGCGAGCCGGCCCCGGGTCCGGCGAGCGAGCCAGGCGTCGGCGGCGTACGGCATGTATCTGCCGCCCGACGCCCGAGACCTGGGCCAAGGTCCCGAGCTGGCGATTCCTCGCCGCAGGAGTTGAGCAGCGGCGGAGCCGCACGCTCGTCCGGACCGCTGGCCGGGCTGCCGCGCTGGAGCGCACCCTGACGTGGTCGCACGAGCAGGCCGGATCGAGCGCTACGCGAGCTTTCCAGGCGTTGGGGCATGGACGTCGGCGGAAGTGCGACAGCGAGCACACGGCGATCCGGATGCGTGGAGCATCGGCGACTACCACGTCGGTAGAGACATCACGTACGCGTTGACCGGCGAGGAGCTCGACGACGACGCCTGCCTCGAGATCCTCGAGCCCTATCGCGGGCACCGGTTCCGAGTACAGATGCTGCTGTCCATGCTCGGCCGACGCGCGGCCGCGCGCGCGGCCCTCGGATGACCCTGCCAACGCATACCCCGTACGCGACGCGAGGCCGGTCGTAACGGGCTGCATCGACGCGTCGGCAGAATCGTTCCCGCGGCACCGTTTGTCGATTCGTCGAGCCAAACCTTCCGAAGAGTTCACCATGTCTGCGACGGAAGACCACCGACATGTCCCAAGGCAGGAGCACCGCATTGAAATGGAGCCCCAAAGCATGGCCCGAGGGCCTGCGTGCCTCGTTGCCCCTCGTCTTGCCGACTGCTGCGATCGGGCTGAGCTTCGGCCTGCTAGCCGGTCCGCTGCTCGGCGCAATTCCCACGATCGTGATGTCGGCGGTGGTCTGGTCGGGAACCGCTCAGTTCGGCGCCCTCACCATCCTGACGTCGGGAGGCGGGACCGCGCTGGCGGCCGGCACCGGGCTGCTAGCCAACACGCGGTTCTTGCCGATGGGTTTCGCCATCGCTCCGTCAATGAGCGGCAGACCGCTGCGGCGGCTGCTGACCGGGGCGTTGCTCGCCGACGCGTCCTTCGTCATCGGCCATCGCGACGGTGGCCGCTTCGATATCAGCGCGATTGCGTGGGCAGCTCTGCCGCAGTACGTCGGGTGGGTCGGCGGCACCATTGCTGGCGTCAGCGGCGCCACCGCGATCGGTGAGCCGACCCGCTGGGGGATCGATGTCTTGTTTCCGGTGTTCTACCTCAGTCTTTTGCTGCCCGAACTCTTCCCCGAGCGTGTCCGACGTGGCGAACGGCAAGGTTCTGGCGCACGCGGGCGGGGCCAGCAGTGGTCGCCGCCCCTGGCGGCCGCGCAATCTCCGCCCGATCATCGTCGCGGTCTTGGCCGCCGCCATCACCCTGATCTTGACGCCCATTGCCCCGCCGGAGTGCCGGTGCTGGTCGCCGCGTCGGCCGCGCTGATCGGGCTCCGAACGCCCAACCGCACCAGTCGCGGAGCGGACGCGGGAGACGACGCATGAGAACGTGGCTTCTGATCATCGTGCTTGCCATCGGTACTGTGCTGATGAAGACGATCGGTCCGGTGTTAGCCGGAGGGCGGCAGCCACCCGCGGCACTGACGAGAGTCATCGCCTTGGTGGCTCCGGCGCTGATCAGCGCACTGATCGTGGCGGGCACCTTCACTGAGGGCCAACACTTGATCATCGATGCCCGGGCCGCGGGGCTGCTGGCCGGCGCGATCTTGTTGTGGTTTCGGGTCCCTGCTGTACTCGCGATGTTGGTTGCAGCGATCGTGTGCGCACTGCTGCGCCTTGCGGTCTGACAGGGGCCAGAACAAGCGTTCAGGTTCTACTCGCGCCAGGCCGTCGTCGCATCGTTGAGATAATTGATCTCGTCTGGGGTCAGAGCAAAGGACAAGGCCCCGGCATTGTGCACGGCTTGATCGGCGTTCTTCGCACCTGGAATCGGCAGCACATTCTCCTGCTCGAGCAGCCATCGCAGTGCCACCTGACCTGGCGTCTTGCCGTAACGATCACCGATCAACTTCAGCAGCGTCACTACCGGCTGCAGTCCGTGAAACTTCGAACCGCGGAACGGTTCACGAAAGCGGCGGATGCCAGCAGGTCGGCTGCCATCGAGATATTTCCCAGTCAGTGCACCACTTGCGAGCGGCTGGTAAGCGATCAAGGTAATGCCGAGTTCGCGGCACGTGTCCAGCACGCCGTTGGCTTCAGGTTGCCTGTGCAGCAAGGAATATTGGACCTGATTGGAGGCAAGCGGAATGCCGCGCTCAGCCAGCGCCTGGTACGCGGTCCGCATCTGCGCGGCGGAGTAGTTGCTGACACCGACCGCCTTGACCTTTCCTGCCTCGACAGCATCCGCCATCAGCCCCATCAGCGCGGAAATGTCCACCCAGGGTTCCGGAAAATGATGTTGGTACAGCTCGACCGAGGTGCGTTGCAGGTTCCTGAGGCTGACGTCGAGCGCGTACGGCATGTCTTGCGCCCGCGCCATCGGGGTGCGCGGGAACTTCGTCGCGATCACGACTCTCCTTGCCCTGCGCAAGCTCTCCGAGTCGGCGCTCCGAGGCGCCACCGCTGTACATCGCCGCCGTGTCGAAGAAGTTCACCTGCGCAGCAAGGGTCGCCTCGAAAGCTGCCTGCTCGTTGGCGGCCTCAGTTCCGCCGTACGCGATCTTGGCCGGCATCACCTGCTGCAGACCGCTCGCCTCGCCCCACACCATGACACCCAAGCCGAGTCGCGACACGCGAACGTCGCTGCGGCCCAGCATCGTTGTCTCCGCCATCCTGACCCCTCCGTTTGGCTCACCCAATAGATGCGACTGCGTCGAGCATCTCCTCAAGCTGTACGACACGCAACGGCGGGTTCAGCAACTCGGCGATGCGATCAAGGTTGTGGGCCCTGTACTCGAGGGTGTCCGTAGAAAGGTAGGCGGTGATTGCTGCCTCCCAGAAATGACCGAACTGCGCGATCGCCATCGTGAACGAGCCATATCCGCTGACCCGCGCCGGCCCGCCGGCCGCCACGTATGACTCGTACAGCTCGACGCTCCGGCGATGATCACCGGACGCAAAGTCGATCATGGCCATCGGCAGTTCCTGCGCCGGATCCGCCAATCCACAGTTCTCCCAATCGATCACGCAGACCTCGCCTGTCGGCGTCGGCGGGATGTTGTCGGCCCACGAGGTCGCGATGACAGTTTTGGAGATTCGTTGGCGGCTCGATCAAGGCCTCCAGGCGTAGCAGCTCGCTGATCTCCGCGTCGAGGGCGTCGGCAAAAGGAGCACCAGCCGCCTTCGAATCCTGCAGCAGCTCGGCCCATCGCGGCGCCCCGACCGGATCTGTGTACCAGCCAATGAGCGGACGCGCCGGCGCGTAGTGCACTTGATGAATGGCGGCCAGCGTCTCGCCGACCAGGCTGGGGTCAAGGTTGGGATCCATGCCCAGCACATCGACCCACTCGTAGACCCCGGACCTGATGCTCAGCAACATCAACAAGGACTTGACCGTCAGCCGCGCGGATGGGTCGTGGCATACGGCACTCTCCCGGTCGCGAGCACGGCCTCCTGATACGCGATATCGGCAACCGCATCGGCGCGCATCTGACGAACGACCAGCTCCTTGACCGCGAAGGCGCCCATATCGGTATCAAGCCGCCAGATCCGACCCTGCTCCCCACGAGCCATCATAGATCATCTCTCGGGCCGGACTTCCCAGACCGTACGCGCTTGCGATCGTCACTCCATGATCGGACAACACCGGGTGGCTCCAGCTACCCATCGGCAGGCACCAGGCGAAACGTCGCGCCCTCTCGCCGAATTCGTCCGGCGACAGGGTCAGCGAAGTGGCTACCGATGATCAACGTGTCCGAATCGGCATACCGCTCCACGAGTTCCAACCTCGAAGCTCGAGCTTGAGCCGGATCGAAGTCAGATGTGATCCCCAGTGGGGATGGGCAATCTGGCAAGGGTGGTGCGTGACGTCGCCCGTGATCACCGCTGACTGGCCGCGTGACTCAATGAGCACACTGGCGTGATGCGGGGTATGGCCGGGCGAAGGCACCAGTCGCACACTGTCGGTGATGACATGATCATCGGCAACCAGGTCGACCAGCCCGGCCTCGTACGCCGGCAGCACCGAGTCGGAGAAGCCGGCGTGCTGATCGGCGATCTCGCTTCTCAGGCCTGGACTGCCAATAGCGAAACTCCTCGGCGGACATCACGTAGCGAGCGGCGGTGAACGATGGCTGCCAGGCGCCATCAATGAGCCTGGTGTGCCACCCGACGTGGTCGAAATGCAGATGCGTATTGACGACGTAATCGATCCCGCTGAGCTCCGCGCCGGCAGCTTGGAGCCGATCGAGGAAGTTCGTCTGGAGGTGGTCCCAGCCCGGCACCGCTGTCCGCCTCTTCCCATTCCCGACGCCTGGATCAACGATGATCTTCTGGTCCGCGCGATGACGATCAGGAACGCCTGGACCATTCCCCTCAGGCGACCGGTCCTCGTCAACGAAATCGGGTGTCAACCACGGCATCCCTGAAACATCAGCAAGATCAAACTCAGGAATGAGACCCTGCAGCGCGGCGGTGGCGTCCAGCTCACCGATACGGAACACCGGTGGCATCGCCAACTTGCCAGCGCAGAGTCTCCACGTCGTCACTGTCCCATGGCCGATTTCGCCGGGCGGACCGGTCGACTTCGATCATCGGTTCCGGTCTAGCCTCATATTGTGAGAGCCGCTGCCGGCAGCGCAACGTGCCGAAGCTGAATGGTTCGCTCGTACTCGGATCGATGCGCGAGCTGCGTCGTGACTTCCTCGGCACGATCTCCGCGCGCCAACCGCGAGATCGGCGGGCTTGCCAGTATCACCGCGGGCCCCCGGGTGGCGTATCACGGCGTACAGTGTCTCCTCGCCAGAGCTGGCAGCAGAGATCCTCGGCCAGCCGGACCGCTTCCGCAAGAACGGCCCTGGCTATCGGGAGCTGCGGCAGGCGCTGGGCGAGAACCTGCTCACCAGCGAAGACGAGAGCTGGCATCGGCAGCGTCGATTTCTGGCACCGATCTTTACCCGGCGCCGCATCGCTCGGGACTACGTCCACATCATGACCGAGGAGGCAGAACGCCTTGTCGAGCGCTGGCAAGGCGCTGCATCAGAGGGCCGCAGTGTCGACCTCTATCCCGAGATGGTGGGGATTACCTCGCGGATCATTGGCCGCATCCTGCTTCGGAGCCGACGTGTCGCGGGCGCTCCCCAGAACTCACCCGCTTCAGCATCGTCAACGAGGAATTGCTGCGCCGCGCCGTGAGCCCACACCCGAAGCCACGCTGGCTGCCAACATCCCACAACAGGCGGCTGACTCACGAGCTGGCGCAGGTCCGCGGCATTGTGGACGAGATCATTGCCGAGCGGCAATCCGCCCGATCTGAGCGTCCGCCGAGCGGAGGGTCCGCCGACGACATGCTCGGCCTACTGCTGGCTGCGCGCGACGCCGAGAACGCCTCCGACCGGCTCACGGAGACCGAAGTCATCAACCAGGTGCTGCTCTTCCTCATCGCGGGCCGCGAGACGACCGCGATGACGCTCGCCTGCACGCTCGCCCAGCTCGCGCTCACCCCGGAGTGGCAGACGAGACTGCGCGAGGAGATCGTCGAACGAGCTGCACGGACGGGCGCCGACGGCCGAGGACGTCGCACAGCTGGCGTGGACCGACCGGTTTCTGCGTGAATGCATGAGGCTCTTTCCGGGTGCCTACGGCATGAACCGAAGCACCCGCGACGACGAGACCCTCGCTGGCTGTCACATTCCGGCTGGATCCTGGGTCGAGGTGTCGATGTGGGGCATTCACCATTCCGCGGCCGTGTGGCCCGAACCTGAAGTCTTCGACCCGCGGACGCTTCGACGTACCGGCGCGACAATTCCCAGGTAGTCATCAGGTATGCGTGGATGCCCTTCGGCGCAGGGCCGCGCGCATGCATCGGCATGCAGATCGCCATGCTGGAGATCCCCATCGTGATCGCCGCGGTTCTCCAGTCGTTCGTGCTCGAAACGCCCTTGACGTCGATTCCGCGTGCACGCAGCAATAACCCTGCAGCCGACCGGATCTCTACCACTCCAGCTCCGGCCCATCTCGACGGGGCCGTGACTCCGGGTTGGTACCGCCCGCCGATAAGCCCGCATGCCGGCGGCAGACCCTCAGCAATACTGAGCAGGTGGTCGAGCGTCGCAGACGAGTGGCGTCAGAGCTCTATGCAGGAGTGCTCCTTATTACGCGATAGGCCGGGTGAGCTACCCGACTGCGCTGGCGGACGCTCTCGCGGATCAATTGAGGCTCGACAGGACCGGCCGGCTGCTCGATGTCGGTTGCGGACCCGGCAAGTTCACCCTGCTGCTCGCGCCATGGTTTGAGCAGGCGATCCGGAGTCGACGCCGATCGAGAGATGCTCGCCGAAGCAGCCCGGCAAGCAGCACATGCGAAGATCGAGAACGTGCAGTGGCAGCAGCTGCGCGCCGAGGATCTACCGGCTGGTCTGGGCTCGTTCCGAGTAATCAGTTTCGCTCAGTCCTTCCACTGGATGGATCAGCCACGCGTGGCTCGCACCGCGCTCAGCATGTTGGATGATGACGGGTTTTGTGTGCACGTGGACGCGAGGACTCCATCAAGGCGTCGAAAGCGATGCGGCACTGCCTCACCCCAGACCGCCACGCGCGGCAATCGATGAACTCGTGGAGCGTTACCTCGGGCCGATCGACCGCACCGGCAAGGGCTTGCTTCGAGCAGAGAGGGCCGACCGTGAGGCGGAGACGTTTGGCGGGCAGCGGGCTTCTGCGGCCCCCAACGGATCGAAGTTCCAGGGAAATCGTCGCGCGCACCAGTGATCAGATTGTGGCCGCGATCTTCTCGCTCTCGAGCTCGACTCCGTACCTGTTCGGAGATCGCCGGGATGCGTTCGAAGCCGATCTTCGCCAGCTACTGCACGAGACGAACTCCAACGACCTGTTCAGCGAACACATGCAGGAGATCCCTGCGGAGATCTGGCGACGCTGAAGACATAGCCTTAGAGAACGGGCGTTCACTAGGGCTCGAACTGGTCACGCCGCCAAGGGCGAGGAGATCAGATGGAATTCGTGATGTCGTTGCGTGATCTCGACCGGGAGGACCGGGCCATCGCCGGCGGCGAAGGGCCAATCTCGGCGAGCTCGTGCGGGCAGGACTGCAGGTGCCTGATGGGTTTGTGGTGACTTCGGACGCCTACGCGAGGGTGGTCAATCTGCTCGATCTCAAGATCGCAGACCGGGTAGCCGTTGGTGATGGAGTAGCAATTCGGTGCAAGCGTCGAGGCCGCAGCCGTGCCCGCCGACATCAAGCAGCAATTGCCGATGCCTACGCTGCGCTCGGCGCTGGACCGGTCGCGGTACGCTCCAGCGCAACCGCCGAGGACTTGCCCGGAGCGGCGTTCGCCGGCCAGCAGGACACGTACCTCAACATCATCGGCGAAGGGCCCGTGCTCGACGCTGTGCGGAGATGCTGGGGCTCATTGTGGACTGACCGCGCCATCGCATACCGGGATCGGATTGGTATCGAGCAGGCGGCTGTCAAGATCGCTGTCGTCGTCCAGCGCATGATCAACGCCGAGATCGCGGGCGTCATGTTCACCGCCGATCCAGTCAGCGGCGACCGAAAGACGATCTTGGTCGATGCATCCAATGGACTGGGTGAGGCCGTTGTCTCCGGCCTGAGTTACTCCTGATCACTATGTGCTGGACGACGCGGGCAACGTCAGGGATTTTCAGCAGGGACGCCGCGAGGTCGTCATCCGAAGCGCGGCAGCCGGCGGCGTCGTTCGCGAGCCCGGAGGCACTGACGACGCCCAGAGGTTGTCCGACAGTGTGCTTGCACAGCTAGCACAGCTGGGCACGACGGTCGCCACGACACTTGGGCGTCCGCAAGACATCGAGTGGGCGTACGCCGACGGACAGGTCTGGCTGCTGCAGGCGCGGCCCATGACAGCGCTCCCGCCGCCACCGCTCAAGCTCAACGCCCGGCAACGGGTGCTCGGCTCGGTCCTTCTCGACTACGTGCCGGTTCGCCCGTACCCAATCGACATGAGCACCTGGGTGCCGTACGGTCCGGCCGGGCTGATGGCCAGAGTCGTCGGGACCTTCGGGTTGCGCGACGCGTTCGAGGGGTTCCTGCGTGAGGATGAGTACGGGGTAGTCGATCGGTTCGTTCCCGTTGCACCGCGCCCAACCCCGAGGGTGTTGCTTGCGCCGTGGCGTATCGCCACCTTGGCTCACCGCTACGATCCCGCGCGCTGGACTGACGACCCTCGATTCGCTGCGTTCCTCAACCACGTTCAGAGCCTTGCGGCCCAGGACCTGAAGACCATGCCATGGTCATGGCTCAGAGACAATCCGCGGCAGGCACTCGACCTGGTCAAGCCGATCGGTGACCTGCGGATCGACTATCTCCCAGGCACAATGCTGTCATTGCTTCGCCTCTTCATCGTGCTCCGGCTGACTCGGACGTTCGGCCTTGCTTGCCGACCTAGCTTGTCACGCAGACACGGACCAGCGATGCCAACCACGCACTGGAGGCGCTCGCGGCTCGCGTGCGAGACTGACCCCGTCTAGTGACGCCGTCAGTACTCTCGACCCGAAGCAGCTAGAGGCATTCCCGACGTTCAGAGGCTGCCTTCAGTGCACCTACCTTCGCGGAGTACGGTCATCGGGAGACGGTGACCCCGGTCCTGGTAACTCCGCCAACGCGGCGTGACGCGCCCGACACGGTGCTGGCTTTGATCAAGGTGCTCGCCGCCGAGTCCACCACGTCCACCGGAAGACCAACACCGCGTTCTGCTACAGGCTGCTCCAGCACCCGCTGCTACGCGGTGGCCGGCAACGCGCTCGCGTTACGCGTTGGGTTGAAGCGGCGCGCGCGGGAATGGCCTTCCGGGAGGACAGCCACTTCTGCTTCCTCATGCCGCTGCCGATCTTGCGAAGGTCCCTGCTGGAAATGGGTCGCCGGCTGCGCGATGTCGGAGCTACTGGAGGAGCCGGAGGACGTCTTTCACCTCCGACTGGAGGAGGCTCGAGGCGATCAACGATCCGACGATGCTCGAGAACGCAGAGAGGCTGCGCTCGGCCGTGCGCACCCGATCGAGCGCCGCCGCGAGGAGCTGGCGGGGGTTCGGCTGATAGACCCGAGCGCAGTCTTCCCGCAGCGCGCTGCCGGCGACGCACTGATCACGGGCACCCCGGCCAGCAGCGGCTCGGCAACCGGGCCGGTAAGGCTGATCCATGGCCCTGGAGAGTTCGGCCGGCTCGCCGCCGCGGCGATGTACTGGTCTGCCCGTACACGAATCCGGCCTGGACCACCCTGTTCCAGCGCGCGGCCGCCGTGGTCGCCGACTCCGGAGGGCCAGGCTCGCATGCCGCTATCGTCGCCAGGGAGTACGGCATCCCGGCGGTCATGGGCACGGGCACCGGCACCATGACCCTTACGGACGAGGCAGCTCGTCACAGTCAATGGCAGCACCGGTCGGGTGAGCGCGGCGGCGTAGAGTGACGGCCGCCTGGGGTGGTGATCGTGCGTCCTGCCCTCGTTCCTCGGCGGCTCTCTTGCGGCCATGCATGCGATCTACCTCGCGGCCCAGGTTCGGTTGCCCTACCCGATGTCACCGGCCGGCTGGGCTGGCGCGGCCATATTGTTGATCTTGATCATTCCAGCCGGCATCGCCGCGTACGTCGGAGCCGGCGCGGTTGCGTTGGTGCAACGGCCTCTCAGCTCAGGTCTGGATGAGTAGGGTCCAGGTATGACAGCCACACCGGTTGACAAGACCTACGTGATGCTCATGGTCGCGGACATGACGCGTGCGGTGCGGTTCCTATTCCGAAGCTTTCGCGGTGAATGTGAGGGATCAGCTCGCCCTACTGGAGCGAGTTCACCGTGGCGAGGCGCCAACATCGCGTTGCATCCGGGCGGGAGCGGCAGCGAGACTCGCACTGGTCTCGGCTTCGAGGTGAAGGACCTCGACGCTGCCTTGCAACGGGCTACCGAGGTGGGCGGGCGCATCACCAGCCCACCGCGTAACAGGCCTGAGGAGCGGATTCGCGTCGCCGAGATTGCGGACACCGAGGGCAACCTGATCACGGTTGCGCAGCTCCTGGCCCTAGCCGGCCAACGCAGTGATATCAACCTGTTGATCGAGGTGCCTGGGAAAATTGCTGAGGTGGGAACCATTTCGGTACTGCCCGCCGCAGCGCTCCGGACCTTGCAGCTCGATCGACCCGGAGCGGATAGCAGCCGGCCAACCAAGATCCACCACGCCAGATCTCCACCATCCGGCGGAGGGGCCCGGTAACGGACACTGCCACGTCGTACCCCGGGGTCCGAAGTCGCACACGTCGACTTCATCTGTAGTGATCACCAGCCAGCAATTGCGGATCTTGGCCGGAACATCGACGAACCGAAAACTGACCACTGTCCTGCCCGGAGGCTGCCGTGGCAGGGTCGGCATGACGGTGCAGGTCCCACATCAGCAACTTGGGGTCGAGATCTTCGTCGCCGACCCGACCGATCCAGCGCATTCCCCAGGCCCCGAGATGCTCGACGACGGAGTCTTAGCTCCTCACCTGCTGCAGTCAACGCGTGAGGCGACCTGACGTCCATCATCGTGCCGCTGGATGATGCCGGCCCGCGTCAGGTCATGCAGCCGCTTGGACAGCAAGCTCGGCGACATCTTCGGTACGCCACGTCGGATGTCGTTGAAATGCCGACTACCTTGCAGGAGTTCGCGGATGATGAGCAGCGTCCACCGCTCGTCGAGCAACTCCATCGCCTTCGCGAGCAGGACAGAACTGGTGGTACAGGGAGCCCATGCGGTTTACGGTAAGCCGCGCGTTGCGGCTAGTACAGATCTCGTACCGAGCGAGCTCAACCCTGGCGGCCTAACGTCTCTCACAACAGAGCACCATCAAAGGAGGAACGTGCACATGACGCAGCAGACACACATCGAGGCCAGCTCGATCTTGGCGAGGCTGATCGCGCGTTGAAGACCAAGCATCGATCGATGTGGGCTTCGGGCAACTACGCGGCCGTTGTCGCTGATCTTGTCGGCGAGCTGGGACCGATTCTGGTCCGCGCGGCGGGGATCAAGTCTGGAGATCGGGTACTCGACATAGCTGCCGGAACGGGCAACGCCGCTATTCCGGCGGCTCAGGCCGGCGCCGAGGTAACAGCCTCTGACCTCACGCCTGAACTACTGGAGATTGGCCGAAAGCGTGCCCAGGAGCTCGGGGTCGAGTTGACGATGGGAAACCGCTGACGCCGAAGCGCTGCCGTACGCCGATGGCGGAGTTCGATGCTGTGCTGTCACGCTCGGCGTCATGTTTGCGCCGCACCACCAGACTGCCGCGGACGAGGCTGGTGCGCGTCTGCCGTACTGGCGGCACCATCGGTCTGGCCGCCTGGACGCCGAGTGGATTCATTGGCCAGATGTTCGCCACCATGAAGCCGTACGCGGCACCGCCGCCTCCCGGAGCACAACCCCACCGCTGTGGGGCGCTGAAGATCACGTACGTGAGCTGCTCGGTGATCGCGTCGAGCACGTACTCACCGAAACTCGAACCGGTGCGGATCACCCACTTCGCTGCTCCAGAGGAATTCCGCGACTACTTCAAGACGAACTACGGGCCGACGATTGCGGCTTATCGAGGACTCGCCGACGATCCGGATCGGGTCGAGGCGCTGGATCGCGATCTCGCGGCGCTCGCTCGGCGCTTTGACCAGGGCGCTGATTCCCACGTCGTGGACTGGGAGTACCTGCTGTTCATTTGCCGCAAGCGCTAGCCGGCGTCATTGATGACGACAGCGTCCACGGTGAGTCCGGTTTCGGCTGCCAGAGTGCGAAAGCTATGACTGTTGGGTTTGGGCTGACCCCTGGTCGTATCGGGGTGGGTCGAGGCGGTAGCCGTAGCCGCGGAGCGTAGTAACGGTCGGCAAAGGCGAGATCGGGAATGTGCTGCTCTTGCGCGGCGTCGCTGAGTTGTCGGCGGAGCGCGGCCATCGTGACATCGAGTGTTTTGGTGGGGCCGTACCAGTGCTCGTCCCACACCTCGCTCATGAGTTCATCTCGGCTCACAGCCGCGCCCGTGTGCGCAGCGAGCGCAGCGAGCAGATCGAACTCCTTCGGTCGCAGCGCCACCTCGTGATCCGTTGAGGTGGCACCGTCGGGATGCGAGGTCGATGCTGAGCGCCCCTAAGCTGGAGAACCGTGTCCGTCGCTGAGGAGATCGGGCGACGGCGAAGATGCGCTCGGAGGCGGGCGAGCAGCACGGTGAGGCTGAACGGTTTGACGAGGTAGTCATCGGCTCCGGCGTCGAGGCCGACGATGACATCGATCTCGCCGCTGCGGGCGGTGAGGAATGACGAGCAGAGTTTCAGGATTGTCGCGGCGGATCGTGCGAGCCAGGTCGACACCGTCGAGGTCGGGAAGGCCGAGGTCCAGCAAGAACGATTCTGGGTCTGAGTTTCATGCGACGTGGATGAGCGCGGCGGCACCAGTGCGGCACCAGGCGGTCGGGTAGCCGTGGCCTTCGAGACCGAGATGGAGATGGTGCCCAATGGTGGGATCGTCTTCGACAATCAGCACTGCCGGCAGCTGGAGCCGGGTCCGTCCGGCTCATGCGGCGAGCCTACGTGGTCGTGCTGCAGTCAGTGTCCTTGCGCCACATGGACGTGGTCGAGCCACTGCAAGGCGTCGGGCAGGTAGCGGCGGTAGTTCCGGTAGTTGTGACCGCCGGTCGTGAAGTCGAGGAAGGACACTCCGCGATTGCCGCGGCTCGCGGCCAGCATCTGCTGGTTGGCTTTCCAGGACCCTTTGTCCTGTCGACCGCAGATCAGCAATAGTTTCCGCCCGCGCAGCCCATGATGCTGGTAGAGCCACAGCGGCGAGTTGCGTTGCCGCGCGGCGGCGTCTCCGTGGAACAGATCGCCCGTCGTACGGTCGGTAATCGGGGTGAAGTAGCCGCCAAACGATACGGCGGCTTGGAAGTTCTTCGGTTGGGTGAGCATGAGCTTCGCGCCACAGAACGCGCCGGTGCTCCACCCGGCCAGCGGACCACGGGCCTGGTTGGGCGCGTAGTTGGCGGTGTACGGCGTTCTGGCACCATCGACGAAAGCCAGGTGTACGCCTGCGGGCCGCCGCGAATGTTCGTGCATTCGGTGTCCCGAGGCGGGTTTGTCATCAGTGGCGGGAACACGGCGATGAACGGTTTGATGCGCCCAGCGTTCATCAGGGTCGAAGCGACCTGGCCAAAGTCGTAATGCCGGAACATCGCCTCCGGCGTGGAAGGCTGGCCGGGCAGCACCATCAGCACCGGGAACTTTGCACTGTGGAACTGGGGCTGCCGATACTCGGGCGGAAGCCACACCAGGATCTTCCGGGCGTGGTCACCGGCTGTGCGTCCAGGCACGGTCAATACCTGAAGGCGGCCAGCGCCTGGCCGGGCGAGCGCGTTGGTCTGGATGGTCGACCGCTCGGTTCGCACCCCAAACAGGTCCGACCAGGAGGTGTAGAAGCCGTACTGGTTGTTCACCCACAGAAAGAGCGCCGACATGGCCAACACCTGACAGGCGAGAACCGCCGCCAGCGGGCGAAGCGCCGACAACCAACCGGATTTGGTTTTGTGCCGCCACCACCACGCCAAAAGTAGCGGTGCGGCGACCGCAAGCGAGATCGCGGCCACCAGCAGCGGGTTGCCCGTGAGACTCAGCATGACCAACCGGCCGGGAGTTGAGTTCGTACGGTGTCGAGGATTCGCGGCCAGTGGAGGAACCCCTCGACGGCCAGAGCGGCACCGATGATCGGCCCGAGATCGCGTGCCAGCCGGAAGCAGATGAAGCGTGGCTCCCAGGCCGGCCGAAACTTGGCATTTGCCCGGTACAGAGAGGCGATCTGCCACCACCGGGATGCGACCAATAGCAGCCGACCCAGGCCCGCAGGAGAGGACCGGCGCCAATGCGTTCGCCGCGCGCCAAGGACGAGCGAAACACGGCAAAGTTCAAGGAGACGCGGCTGACACCGCGGCTGGGTGCGGCCGCGAGCAGTTCGGCGATCATCAGCTCCATCACGCCGTTCTCGAGATCGGGGTGACGGCGCACCAGGTCGAGGGACAGTCCGTCCTTGCCCCAGGGCACGAACTGCAGCACCGCCACTAACTCTCCAACGAAGTTGTGGGCCTGAACGATCAGGCAGTCGGCATCTTCGATTGCCGCAAACCGTGACAGGGCCATGGAAAATCCGCGCTCGCCACCGCGACGCCAGCGCTGTGACAACTGCTCAGCCTGTGCGCGCTGGGCGGGATCGAGGTCCCAAACTGGCTCGATCCGCACCTGATAGCCGGCCCGCCGGGCCCGATTCACGGCCTGCCGCACCGACCGCATGGCGCGTCCGTCGAGAGTGAAGTCGGCGACTTCTACCACCGCCTCGTCGCCAATCTCCAAGGCGTCAAAACCGGCCCGGTGGTAGGCCTCGGCCCCGTCTCGGACGCGGCCAGCACCGCCGGGATCCAGGCCCGCTGCTGGGTCAGCTGCAGCCAGGCCTCGATTGCACCCGGCCACGCCTCGATGTCCCCGATCGGGTCGCCGGCAGCCAGACACACCCCGGCCTTTACCCGGTACGCGACCGCTGCCTTCCCGGTAGGAGAGAAGACGTAGGACTTGTCGTCGCGGGTGGCGAAGTAGCCGAGCGAGATCAACCTGGCCGTGCCGGGCGAGTAGCGCGCGGATGCGGATTGCGGTCGATGTCATGGGCACCTTCCGACGGGCCCGAGCTGTGCAGCAACACGGCCAGGGCCGCGAGCCCGACCAGATCCCCAGCCCTAGTAGCAGGTATCCGGACTCGGCTGCGGAGTCGGCAGTGACGAACCGTAAGGGTCCCGGGATCCCGACCAGTCCGAAGAAGCTCTGCTGTAGTACCTGCGCTCTGGTCCAGGGCCGAACCAGTTCGTGGTGATCGGCGATTATGGCAATGGCGCCCAACAGCCAGCCTGCTACCGCGACCACGAACAGACTGAGCGGGATCGCAGCGCGGGACCTGGGCTCAGGTCGGCCGACGAATTGGCGGCGACCCAGCAGCAGTATGGCTACCACGGCGGCCGACACTGTTGCCTGGATCAGCTCCGTGCCGCGTAGCAGGTGAACGGCGATCGCTGTGCAGAGTAACGCCACCGTTGCCAGTCCAGGCCCGCTGCTTACGCCGCCGCAAGCCGCGAGCCATCACCAGCAGCCCACACCCGACTCCAATCCCGACAACTGCAACCGAGGCGACGGCCCCGAAGGGCGGCAGGTAGTCCTGAGACCAGTCCAGCAGCCTGGGCGACCTGCGCACCAGCGCGGACGCGATGTTCAGCAGCCCAAGCAGGAACACAACTCGGGCGGCCCACACCGGCAGTTGGCTCGATGACAGGGAAGAACGTGCGGCCGCCGCCAGTGGGGAGGTGACGGCGGCCGCGGCTGGGGGCGCTCTTTGAGCGAAGCCTCGGCGAGATCCGCGGAGGACGTGCCCGATCGGGAGGCGGCGGCGGTCATAGCTCGCGGAGCTCTTCGACGGCGGTCTGGTCGACGTACGGGCGGCGGCGAGCGGCGGCCGTCAGAGCGGCGACAACGGCGAACACCGCAAGGCCCAGGTAGCCGACGGGCACGGCGATGACCGAAGGCGGCGGGTCGAACACCCCGGTAAGCACCTTGACGAGCATCACCGACAGTCCCCATGCCACCAGCGCTCCGCCGGCCAGGCCGCCGATCGTCACGACTGCGGCCTCAGAGAGTACGAGGCCGCGAAGCTGACGCCGGCGGCCGCCCAGTACGGAAATGATCGCGAGGCTACGCCGCCGCTCAGCAAGCCCTGCCGCGAGCACCAGACCGCCGGCGGCGGCCGCGAGGAGCACGGCAAAGGTCAGCTCGAGCCGTGTCAGGCCTGCGAGATTGACTGAGGTGAGGCTGGAACCGACTTCGGCGCGAACTTGGCTGATGTCGGTGACCGTCGCCTGAGTGCCAACCTTGTGGCGAAGCGCTGCCGCGACGGCGGGCTGGTTTCGGCCGCCGGTATCGATGAGGAACGCGCCCACGGCGTCGGAGCCGGTCTGTTGTGCCAGATAGTCGGCATTGGCGACTAAGAAGCTGTCCCTGGGGGCCGTTGGGAACTCGTTGACGATGCCTGCGTAGTGGAACGGGATGGTGCGCATCTTCTTCGTGGTGTCGTCCTGGATCCTGAGATTGAGCAGGTCACCGGGACTCAGCTGGAGTCCTGCAACCGTCTCGGCACTTACCAGCACCGCATCGGGGTTCGCGGCCAGCACATTCATCAGCTGGGCAGCGCTGCCCCCTGGAAGTACAGCGTCCTGCAGCGCGGTCGCGCTGGTGATGGTGGCGGGCTGGACGCCGTACAGGTCCTGAAGATCAGCACCGACGTAGGCGAACCGGTGCTGTAACGGTTCGACCTGCCGCACACCGGGGGTCGCTGCGAGTACTGCCGCCTCGCGAGAGCTGGTGTGGGTCCCCGGAGCAGGTGTGACCGTGACGTCAGCGCCGTTGCTGAGCTGTGCATCAGCTTCGGCCTGCTGCCGGTAGGTCGCGTTGAACACGGCCGTGGATACCGCGAATGAGACAGCGAGAGCGAGCAGCACGATGGATCGCGCCAGCAGGTGACGTTGCCGGGTGAGTGCAGCCGCACCCGGTTGGGCGAGCCGGCCGGTCAGCGGGGCGATGAGCCGGGCGAGCGGCCGGCGACCATGTGCGAGGGCCATGATCGCCAGCCGCCACAGCAGCAGTGCGCCGCCCAGCCAGAGCAAGGCGGGGCCGAGGAAGGCCCAGTACGACACCGAGATCGTGGGAACGCCTTCGGGCGCGAGTACGAGTGTGTACTTGTTGCGGCTGGAGGCGATGAACACGCCGACCGCCCCGGCCAGCAGAATCAGGTCGACCCCGGCCCGCATCCACCATGGGTTGGTCCGATCCGCGGATGCTGCGCCGGGCATCGGCGACGGTGAGACCGCGCAGGTCCCGCAGCGCGGGCACCAACACGACGAGGCCGGCGATCAGCAGGCCGACGACGAAGGCGACGGCGAACCACATCGCTCTGGCGGCCGTAGCTGATGCCGAAACTGGCCGGCCCGAACGCGATCCGCCCGGCGATCAGCGCGGCCACGAGACCAAGCAGCCCGCCCGCAACTCCGACGACAAGCGCCTCAACGACGGCGAGCTGCCCAATCCGCCGCTGCGCCAGACCACGAGTGCGCAGCAGCGCCTGCTCATTGCGCCGCCGGCTGGCGCCGGCTCCAACCAGAGCGGCTGTCAGCAGCGCGGCGAGCACAGCGCCCGGCAGCCCGAGGAACAGAAACAGCATCTGGGCGTACGCGGCATCGCTGCGCGCAGCGTCGAGCGCGGCGGCCACATTGTTGCCGACCAGCGCGGCCCCAGCCAGCTGCGCCTCGAGGTTACGGCCTGCTCCGACGGCGGCTTTGTATGCAGCTTCGGGACTTGATTGCGCCGGTGCGCGGCGGGCGACATGAATCTGAACCGTGAACGGGCTGTTGCCAAGCAGCCGGCTGAACGTGGCGGATGGCAGCAGCAATACGTTGTCCGGGGAGCGGTCGGCCGCGACTGGGGTGGTGCGCCGACCTTCTGGAACAAGGTGTCCGACAGCGGCAGATCCACCACACCGGTCACGGTGGCAATGACCGCGGGCCGACCGGCCCGCTGGATGCGGATGGTGTCGCCGGGCCGGCTCCGCAGGTTGGCGGCGGTCTGCTGTCCCAGCAGCACTCCGGTGTCGGCCCCGGTCAGCGTCCGGATCTGCTGCGGGAAGGTGCTCCGGTAGTCAGGGGCAAGCCGAGCACCACACCGGCACCGGTGGTCTGCGTCGTACCACCAACAGTGGCTTGAAAGCCTTTGACGGCGGCAAACTGGACCGGCCGAGCGGCTGTCACATCGGGAGCGGCAGCCACTTGCCGTAACACCTCGGCTGGATTGGCGCCAGGCTGAACCTCGACCTGCCAGTCCACCGCGACCGACCGTAGGGCACGAGCAGTCATGGTGGATTGAGAGGCTGTCAAGAACGCGCCCAGTGCCGCGATCAATGCGACGGCTAGGGCGATACCGGCCGAGACGGCCAGCAGCCGACCGAGGCGGCGACTGAGCAGGCCTCCGAGCCAGGTGATGATCATGACAGGATCCGGTCTCCGGAGGAGGTGTACAGCCGGCCCTCGTCCATGTACCAATGGGTCTCGAGGCGATCGGCGACCGCCCGGTCGTGGGTGCTCACGACCACAGCGGCACCGATCTGCGTGGCGGTGCGCAGCAGCACCTCTATCAGGTGCTGCCCGCTAGCGCGGTCCAGCTGCCCGGTGGGTTCATCGGCCAACACGAGTCGCGGCCGCTGAGCGAGCACTCGGGCGACCGCGACTCGTTGACCCTGCCCCCAGACAATTCCTCCGGAAGTCTTCCCGCGAGATCGTCCAGCCCGACGGCGGCCAGCGCCTCGGCCGCACGAGACCGCCATTCCCCGTCCGGCGCAGCGGCAAGGATCAGAGGCAGCGCGGTGTTCTCCTCGACAGTGAGGGCCGGCACCAAGCTCGGCGATTGAAACACCACGCCGATCTCGAAAGCTCGGTCCGGTGCAAGTGGCAAGCCTGGCCAGGTCACCGATCCGACCGTAGGCTGCTCGAGCCCGGCAATCAGGTGCAGCAAGGTTGACTTGCCCGAGCCGGAGGATCCGATGACCGCCACCCGGGCACCCGTCTCAATGACACAGCTGGTGCCGTGCACCGCCACCACGGCGCCCGGGCCAGTGCCGAACACACGCGAGACTCCGTCGCAGATCACGAGTGCATCGCCGCTGGTCATGGCGATATCTGCCCGTCGGTCAAGGTGAGGATTCGGTCGGCCATCCGCGCCACTTCAGGGCTGTGAGTGACGACAACCAGCCCGGCCCCGCGCCCGGCGCGGTCTGCGAGCAGCTGAAGCACCTGCTGTTCGGTGTCGCCGTCGAGTTCGCCGGTTGGCTCGTCGGCCAGCACCACGTCAGGGTCATTCGCCAGCGCCACGGCCAGCCCAGCCCGCGCCAGCTCGCCTCCGGACAGCTCCGTCGGGTACGCGTGCCGGCGGGCGGCGAGACCAACTTGTTCCAGCAGATCGTCTACGCGGCGGCCGAGGCGCGTCGGTACCGCACGCCAGCTGCGCCACCCGTACGTTGCCGCGCACGTCGAGATGCTGGAGCAGGTTCCCGGTCTGGAGCAGCACCCCAATCCGGTGCGCTCGGATTCTGGCCCGCTCGGTCTCGGGTCGGTGGCTGAGCCGCTGACCGCGTACGAACACCGTGCCGCCATCCGGTTCATCCAAGCCGGCAAGGCAGTTGAGCAGGGTGGACTTTCCGGAGCCGGACGGCCCCAACACAGCAACTACGGTGCCGGGCCTTACGGCCAGCGAAACGCCCCGCAGTGCGAGAGTCTCGTCCTCACCTACTCGATAGAACCGGTACAGGTTGCGGGCCTCCAAAGCCAGGGCTTCCTCGGTGGCGGTCAGTCATGATCATTGTCCGGACGAGCAAGCGGCCGGCTGCTTAGGCGTGGCCGTGGCCGTCACCGCGCCGCATCTGGCAAGCAGCGCGGTCAGGCCCATCGCGACCAAGCCCAGCCCCTGTGGTCGCTCCCAATTTCTCAACCCTCCGCCCGCGACGTGGTACGTCTTCGACGCTAGGGGCGGCACAGTTAACGGCCGGTCAGCCCGAAGTTAAGGGAAGGCAAAACCTCTCGAGTAAGGGGCCGAGATCACCTGAACCGTCCTCGACCATGCAGCGGCAATGATGGAGGGCGTGCGCGAACGCATCGTCCGGGTTGCGGTTGCTGCCGTCGCGATCGCTCTGCTGCTGTTCGCCGTACCGCTGGCGGTGATCGTACGCAGCGCATTGTTCGACGACGAGACACGCGAGTTGGAAGCGGCGGCTTTGCAGGGGGCTGTCCGCATCGACCCCGACTTCTCACGCGATGAGCCCGTTGAGCTACCGCACAACAGCGACCAACAGGTCGGCGCTTACGACGTCAGCTCACGACTCAGATTTGGGCGCGGTCCGGCGACTGGAGACACCATCGTCCGGCAGGCTGCGGCTGGCTCGGTCGCTGAAGGTCAGGCTGGTGGGGAGCTGATCGTTGCCGTTCCCGTCACATCCCAAGAGAAGGTCGTGGGCGTCGTCCGTGCCGCGCAGCCAGTCCAGGTCATATGGACTCCGGGTAGTGCTCGCCTGGCTCGCACTTACCGCTTCGGCGGCCGCCGCGTTCGGTGTGGCCGTGCTCGTGCGCGGCGGCAGGCGCGACACCTCAGCGCACCCTTGGAGACGCTGGCGAGAACCTCCGAGCAGATCGCTGCTGGGGACCTCACGGTACGCGCGGAACCCAGCGGAATCCTCGAGATCGGCCGCGTGGCCGAAACTCATAACGCGATGGTCGACAAGCTCGACGACATGCTGGAGCGGGAACGCCACTTTACGGCCAATGCCTCGCACCAATTGCGTACCCCGCTCACCGGTCTTCAGCTCGGCCTGAGGCTGCCCAAGAACAAGCTGCACGAGACCCCGGCTTCGACCTGCGACCAGCGTTGCAGGAGGCAAACGATCAGGCCGAGGAGTTGCATCGCACGATCGACGACTTGCTTCAGGTCGCCCGCCTTCCTTCTGACCAGTGGGCAGCGGCCGACCCGGTTCCGCTTGACGACGTTTTTGGTGGAAACGGAACGGCGTTGGCACGGCCCGCTTGCCACGCAGGGGCGCCGGCTGTCCTTGCGCCGCCCTCAAGACATGGCCATAGCAAAGGTCCCCGGCCGGGTGGTCGGGCAGGTCCTCGACATACTGCTGGACAATGCCTCGGGCCACGGGCTGGGCGCAGTCACCGTCACCGCTCGAGATATCGGAGATCGCCGTTGCCATCGACGTGGCCGATGAAGGCTTCCTCTCGATACCAATGACAAATCTCTTCACGCGGGAGAGCGGCACCGGCGTCGGGCACGGCATTGGGCTGGGCCTTGCCCGATCACTTGCCGAAGCATGCGGCGGCCGCCTCAATGTCGCCAGCGAAGCGCCCACCACATTCAGTCTCGTACTTCCCTCAATCCCGACGACGACAAAACCGATGCCTGAGTCTCCGTTAGCGATCGAGCATTCTGATCATCCCTGGAGACCTGCGGACCACTTCTCCTCAATGCGGCCGTACTTCCAGATCGTGATGGCGATCAGCCACGTCATGTACGAACAAAATGACAATCGCATAGCCGACATAGTCCAGGTTGACGTTCGCGATGGCGGCCAGCGGCCCGGTGGTGATGCCTGTCTTCTCGGTCAGAATCGAGATCAGCTCAATGGTCCCGATGATCAAGGCCACCGCAACGGATAGCCCGGTGATCGTGATGTTGTAGTAGACCTTGCGAACCGGCTTGGAAAAGGCCCAGCCGTACGCGAAGTTCATGAAGCAGCCGTCGACGGTGTCCAGCAGGCTCATGCCCGCCGCAAACAAGATCGGCAGCGTCAAGATCGCGTACCACGGCAGCGCGAATGCGGCGGCACCTCCAGCAAGCACGAGCAGGCCCACCTCTGTGGCGGTATCGAAGCCGAGGCCGAAGAGCACACCGATCGGGTACATCTGCCAGCGGCTTGGTTACCGTCTTGGTCGCGCCGGACAAGATCTTGTTCATGAAGCCGCGGCTGTTCAGCTGCTCCTCGAGCGCTTCCTCGTCGTACGCGCCCTCACGCATTCTGCGGAACACCTTGATGATGCCGATCAAGATCACGAGGTTGATGATTCCGATGATGTAGAGGAACACGCCTGACACGGCGGTACCCACGACGCCGGTGATCTGTTGCAGCAGCGACGAATCGTTCTCGACCTGCCCGGCCAAGGCGCGTACGCCCAGCGCCAGCAAGGCGACCAACCCGAACACGATCGTTGAATGCCCCAGGGAGAACCAGAAGCCCACCGAGACCGGCCGCTTGCCGTCCGCCATGAGCTTGCGCGTGGTGTTGTCGATCGCGGCAATGTGATCTGCATCGAACGCATGCCGCATGCCCAGCGTGTACGCCGTCAGGCCGAGCCCAATGCCCAGCACCTGGCCTGAGGCGATCTGATAATGGCGCCGGTGCGACGATCGCGATGAGAACTCCCCACCCAACGATGTGGAGGCCGATGATGAAGGCTGCCATGCCGATAATGGATCGCCACTCTTGGGCACTCAGCCGGCCGCGGAACCCCGTAGGCGCATCCTGCTCGGAAGCAACAGCTCGTGACAAGGCAGACTCCTCCGGAAATGACCGCCGCGAACGCCACCAGACCAACGTGCGACCAGATGCGACATTATCGCATCTAGTTCGGCAAAGATAATCAGGTGGTGAGGGCTTGAAAAGGTGAGTGGAAACATGTCGGCGTCTCCTCGCGTGCAGACGGCATTGGCCTTGCTGCGCGAACGTCACGAGCGGGTGACCAGAGCACGCCTGGCGGTCATCGAGGTACTCGATGGCACCGATGAGCATCTGGCCGCCGACGAGATCGTAGCCCGCGCGGAAGCATCGGCTCCGGGAGTTCACCGGGCCACGGTCTATCGCGCGCTCTCCACCCTTGGCGATCTCGGACTCGTTACGCACACCCATGTCGGAGGCTCAGCCACGGTGTATCACCTGGCTCTGCCTGCGCCCAGCGCCAAAGCTGCCAATCCGCACGCGCATCTGCAGTGCACCAACTGCCAGGCGGTCATCGACCTCCCGGTCGACGTCCTCGACTCGTTGGTCAGCCGGGTCGACGACGAGGTCGGCTTCCTGATCGAGCCTCATCATGGTGCCCTGCTAGGCCTCTGCGCCGACTGCCGGCGCTCATCTCTTCCCGAAAGTAGTCCTACACGACAGGGCTGAATCCGCCAGTCGGTTCAGGCCTGCCTCTTGCGACCACTTTCGGCAAGGGTGAGCCAGGACGCGACCCGGCGGACGGTGTTGGAGGTACGGCTGCAGGTGGCGAGGCGGCGTTGGACGAGTGGGACTGGCCACCAGGAGGTTGTGCCGTCGGCTTGGTGAGCGCCTCGATGCTGGTCGCGCCCGGCAACTGGATGGTGAACTCCGCACCGCCCTGAGCCGAGCGACCGGCCGTGACCCAGCCGCCATGCTGGGTCGCTGTTTGCGCGACGATCGACAGACCGAGCCCAGTGCCCGAGGTCTGCCGCGCAGAATCGCCGCGATAGAAGCGATCGAAGATGAACGGCATGTCCGCCTCCGAGATGCCCGGACCCTGATCGGCCACCCGAAGCCGGTCACCCTCGAGCTGCACCCGGATGATGCCACCTGGCGGACTCCACTTCACCGCGTTGTCGAGCAGGTTGGTCACCGCCCGCTCCAGCATGTCGGAATCGCCCACGACGTAGAACGGGTTGAGCTCAACGTCGAAGGCGAGCCCGTGGGCCCGCCGCCGGACCCGGTCGAGTGCCGCGTTGACGACGTTGCGGAAGTCGAGCGCTCCTGGCGAGGCGGCCGTTTCGTCCCGGGCCAGCTGGACAAGATCACCGATCAGATCGGTGAACTCCACCAACTGAGCCTTGACGTCGGCCAGGATGTCGATCCGATCCTGCTGCTTCAACATGCCGCTCTCCGCATCGGCAGCCAGCAGCTCGATGTTGGTCCGCAGGCTCGTCAGCGGCGTACGAAGCTCGTGGCCGGCGTCGGCGATCAGTCGCGCCTGGCGATCCCGAGACGAGGCGAGCGATTGCAGCATCTGGTTGAAGGACTCGGCGAGGACCGCGATGTCACCGGTTGCGTTGATCGTGATCGGTCTCAGCTCCTTGGTAACCGTGACGTGCTCGACGGCAGCCGAGAGCTCTCGAACCGGACGGAGACTGGAGCGCGCCACGTACGCGCCGACAACTGCGGCAATGATCACACCTGCCACGCCGAAGATGATCAAGACCAACCAGAGGAGCTGAGAATGTCGTTGGTCGGCTGCAGCGGCCGGCCCAGAACCAGGGCGTAGTTGCCGAGATCGGTGATCGGCACCGCGACAATCCGGTAGTCCTCGCCTCCCGACGTAACGCCGGAACGCGCCGAGTAGCCGCTCTGCAGCCGAGCGACCGCAAGCTCCTTGGGCCCGAGCACCAGATGATCACGCTCATCAGGCACGTAGAAGATCTCGCCGTCGCTCCGGATGGCGGCCACGCTGACATTGCCGGCCCGCAACGCGCGCTCGGTCAGACCACCGAGGGTCCGAATGTCCTGCGCAACCGGCACCGCTGCAAGCGAGCTCGCGGTCTGGACCATCTCGGCATCCAGGGCCCGGTATAGCGAGATGCGCAGCGTCACGTAGCCAGCCACGCTCGTCACCGCGACGGCCAGGGCAACCGCGACGCGTGGTGAGGTACGCGACGCGGCGCTGCAGTGGCAGCGCCCGCAGCCAGGCCCTCAGCCGACGCAGCACCGCGCACTCTCCAAAGATGCGCTCCGACGCAGCAACCTGATCATGGTGGCGTCTCTCGAGCACGTAGCCGACCCCGCGTACGGTGTGGATCAGCCGAGGCTCATCGGAGGCTTCCGTCTTGCGGCGCAGATAGCCGATGTAGACCTCCAGCGAATTCGCTGTCGTTGGAAAGTCGAAGCCCCACACCTCGTTCAGCAACCAGCTACGCTCCAGCACCCGGCGCGGATGCCGCATGAAGGATTCGAGCAGGGCGAACTCGGTCCGGGTCAGGTTGATCGAACGGTTGCCGCGCAACACCTCGCGGGTCTGCGTGTTCAACACCAGATCGCTGAACGAGAGGCTTTGCGCCGAGGGATCCGTCGAATCGGCCACCGTGCCCGCGCGCCGCACCAGAGCGCGAAGTCGCGCCAGCAGCTCATCGAGCGCGAACGGCTTGGCCAAGTAGTCGTCGCCACCGGCGTCCAGGCCATCGACCCGGTCACCCACCGCGTCCCGCGCGGTGAGCACCAGGATCGGCACGTCATTCCCGGCTGCGCGTAGCATCCGCGTCGTTTCCAGGCCATCAAGCCGCGGCATCATCACGTCCATGATCACCGCGTCCGGTCGGGCAGCGGCCAGCCGGGCGAGCGCCTGGACGCCGTCCTCGGCGGCGCTTACCTCGTAGCCGTTGTACTCCAGGGACCGCTTGAGGGAGTCGCGTACGGCTTGATCATCATCGACGACCAGGATAGTGCATGCACCCAGCGTGCCAGATGCGCGGCAGATCGAGCTGCCCGTCATGTGCCCTGAGCTTGTCGAAGCGGGCTCAGCGCGCCAGTCCCGGACTCCGGTCGAGCGCCCTCAGCGACGCGCGCGGCCGCGGATTCTGCCTCGGGCATCCCGCGCAAGGCAGCCCGGCAAGCGGAGATGATGACGGATGGATGGAACAGCAGCGCGGGCGCCGCCATCAGGTGGTACACGCGGGCGAACGCAAGGATATGCACCGCGGTCGCCATGGCGGCGAGCCGCGCCAGCTGACCGGTCCACAAACCGATAAGCCGCTGCACTCTGCGTCTGCGAGCCGGAGCTGCTGGGATGGCGCAGGTCCTCCGTCGTCGCAACCAGCCAGGGCAGTTCAGTCGCCGCGCCGATGCGGCGTTGCAGCCGCCTGGTCTCCATCGGTCCTCCCCGGTCGGCGTCCGGTCGTGCTTCAACGCGTCCAGGATCAGCAGAGCTTGGCAGGCGGCCGACCGTAATGCCCTGGCCGTAGACGGGATTGAAGGCGCAATAGTGCGTCGCCCGACCGCAAGCAGCCCGGCCGGCCATGCGTCGAGATCTGCCCGTAACGGATTGCGCCGGTTGCCGGTTTGTCGGTGGATGGCAACGTCACCGACCGGCTCGAGGAGCTGGGTCAGCTCCGCAGATGGCGGGATCGGGCAGCGTGGCCAAGAACTCGTCGAATTCTGCGGGTCCCGCGACGGTCGCACGGTCGCCATACCCGCCGGCGACGACGAGCCAGTGGCCGTTCTCCACGGGAATCGCGAGCGCGCCACGGCCGGTCTGCGGGTGGCGGCGATCACGACGGCAATCTCGATCGGCGGCTCCCCGACGGCTCGATAGGTCCGGCACGCATAGCCCGAGGTGAGCATCCACCAGTGAGCGGCTCGGTCACCGGAACGCCGAGCTCGCTCAGCCAGTGCGGCAGTCTGGAGCCCCTCCCGAGGCGTCAATCACCAGGTCGGCCCCGCACGGTTGTGGCGTCGTCACAGACCACGTGCCAGTTCGGGCGTCGCGCTGCAGCTCGGTGACCCGTACGCCCTCGCGCAGCGTGACGCCGTCGAGTTCGGCGCACCCGCTTGCGTACCAGATGTTCCAGAAGCGGCCGGGTCGCCGAGACTGTTTCGTACGCCGGGATCCAGGTGGGCAGCCATCCGTACTCGCCCAGCCAGGCCAGTGGTGCCGGTGTCGAAGGGTACAGCGCCGTGGCTCAGCAGATCCTCGCGAATACCGGGTATCAACTTCTCGGCGGCGAGCAAGCCCCGATGCAACAAGACATGCGGCTGCCGGCCCTGCGGCACACCCTTGCGCGCAACGGGACTATCCGGCAGCACATCGCGCTCGATGATCATGGTCCGTGAGCCGGATGCAGCTGCCGCAGCGGCGGCGAACAGGCCCGCGAGGCTCGCGCCGATGATCACCACGTCGCGCGACCCGGGTGCGAGTCATTGAGCGAGCGCGCTAATCCTTCGCATGGCCAGCCTGTTGCAGCGTCATTGGCCCTGTTGCATCGTCAATGGCATCCGGATCAAGGACGTCAGGCACCGTCTCACCCCCGGATACGGTATCAACGCCAGATTCACCAGCGCCATCGTCACCGAGACCATCGTCGTTGCCAGCAGCCACCCTCCGAGCACGTCACTGGGCCAATGAAGACCGAGGTAGGTGCGGCTGCAGCCGATCAACAGCGCCAGCAGACATCCACTGATCACCAGGAGCCGCCGTACCAGAACATTTCCTATCGTCAGCGCGAACATGGCGGCGGTGAGAATGGCAAGCACTGAGCCGTCGGTGGTATGACCCGACGGAAATGCGTCGCTCGAGAGTGGCACGCCCACCACCAACTCAGCCGGCGGTCGCGGGCGGTCGAGCGCGATCTTGAGGATGGTGACCAGGCTCGCGGTTGCTGCCAGCGTTGCGAGCAATGCGATGGGCAGCAGGATCTTGCGTGATCGAAGCCCGAGTATCACGGCTGCGGCAAGTACCCAGCGGCACCACCACCGAGGCCGATCCCAACCGTGTCACGGCGCTCGCGAAGGCCGTAAGACCCGGACTGCGTAGGCTGATCACTCCGGAGAGCAACCTCTGGTCGAGCTGACCGATGTCGGTCTCGAAAACCAGAAGCAGCGCGAGGACGACAAAGCCGACCAGCCCGGCGGTACCTGTCGCCAGCCACTGCCCCCAGTGGCCAGGCCGGATCTTCAACCGCCGCAGGTGTGGGACGGTCGGTTTGAGCATCGCGCTGCTCCCCTAGTTGTTGCTCCCTGATAGGCCGTCCACGTTCCAATGTGGTTGATGCATGCTGTGCCGAACCTGAGAGTTGAGAACGCTGCGGCCACCTCCGGGCTTTGAATACTGTGGCGGAGGAGCACGTATCGAGGGAGACGACCTTGCGGGTGTTGATCGTCGAGGACGAAAAGGGCCTCGCGGAGTCCATGCGACGTGGACTTGTCGGCGAGGGTTTCGTGGTCGACGTCGTCCACGACGGAGTCAGCGGTCTCTGGGCAGCCTCCGAGTTCAGCTATGACGTAGCCATCCTCGACATCATGCTGCCGGGCATGAACGGCTATCGGGTGCTCGAGGAGATTCGGGAGCGGAGATCTGACTCCAGTGATCATGCTCACTGCAAAGGATGGCGAGTACGACCAAACCGATGCTTTCGATCTTGGCGCCGACGACTACCTGACCAAGCCGTTCAGTTTCAAAGTCTTGGTCGCGCGACTCCGAGCGCTGATCCGCCGCGGCGCACCGGAGCGTCCCAACAAGCTCACGGTTGGCTCACTGGTCTTGGATCCGGCTCGGCGTACGGTCACTCGTCGCGGCGAGTTGATCAAGCTCACGGCGCGCGAGTTCAGCCTGCTCACCTACCTGATGCGAAACGCCGGCAGTGTGGTGGGCAAGTTCGACATCTTGAGCAATGTCTGGGACGCGGCGTACGAGGGCAGCGAGAACGTCGTCGAGGTCTACATCGGCTACCTGCGCAAGAAGATCGACGCACCATACGGTTTGCAGACGCTGAGCACAGTCCGCGGCATGGGCTACCGGCTCGATGCCGATCCGGGCAGTGCCGACGCGGACCGTCGTTGATACCGATTGCGAGCGTCGGAAAATCGCGCGCCCTGTCTGGACGAGCGAGCGAGCAGGCAACCCATTCGAGAGAGAAACCACCGTCCAACCAACATGAGTTGTCTGCGAAGCGAGTGAGGAAGACAGGGGATTGTCAGCGCGATTGCGCGAGCAATCACAATCAAAGGGGCAAGATCACCTGGAAGCGGCACAGCCCGTCTCCTTCGGTGGCTACCACTGTCCCGCCATGCGCGACCATGATCTCCCGACTGATCGCTAGGCCAAGCCCGCTCCCGCCACCATCGCTGGAGCGGCTCGCATCGAGCCTGGCGAACCGCTCGAACACGCGGTCGCGATCTTGAGGACTGATGATCTCACCGTCATTGTCGACCGTGACCACAACTTCGCCGGGGTGCCGCTGGATCCGAACGTTGATCATTGACTCCGCATGCCTCGCAGCATTGTCGAGAATGTTGCGGAACACCTGAGTCAGCCGCCGCTCGTCGCCATGCACCCGCATAGGTTGCAGCTCCGGATGTGATCTGCATGCCGGACACGGTTCGCAGCCGCTTGATCTCCGAGTCCAAAACGTCTTCAAGATCAACGTCTTGAATGTCCAGCTGCAGCTGATGGGCATCGACCTTGCCAGCGTAAGCAGGTCCTCCACCAGTGATTGCATGCGGCCCGACTCGTTCAGCACCGTCTGCTGCATGTCGAGCCACGTCTTGCCGGACTCGTCCAGGCTGGCCACCTCGGCAGTCGTCACGAGCGTCGACAGCGGGCTGCGCAGCTCGTGACTCGCATCGGAGAAGAACGCCCGGTGCGCGTTGTCCGAATCCTCCAGCTTGTCGAGCATTCGGTTCATGGTCGAAGCCAGCGCCGCGATCTCGTCTCCAGTGGGTGGTACTTCGACTCGTTCATGCAGCCGGCGACCGTCGATCTCCGCAACCTGCCGCCGGATCCGTTCCACGGTCTTCAGGGACCGGCCGACCAACACCCAGACTGCCAGCGCAACGAGCGCAACGAGGAACGGCGCGGCTGCAAGCAGCAGCAACCCGACCGTACGCAGCGTGTCCGTCTGCACTTCGAGGGGCGCGGCAACCAGCACGACGTAGTGCTGCTCGTGCACTTCGACGCCACGGGCGCTGACCAGGACTTCATCGTCGTCGCCGAGCGCGGGCACGCGTTGCAGCTGCTGCTCCTTAGCCGTCTTGCCTGGGGCCGGCCTCAGCGCCGAGATGGGATCGCCGCGCAGTCCCCGAATGCTCCACGCAACAACGTGATTGGACGAGTCGATGATCTGAACCTGTTCACTGCTGCGGCGATCCTCGGCCAGCGTCGATTGAGTTTCCCGAACGCCCTCCTCGCTAAGAAGGCGGGCGACATCGCTGGCACGGACAGCGAGATTGCTCCACGCGGCGGAGATCAACGACGACTGCAGCACCAGCAGCAAGAACGCGCCACCGACGAGCAACGAGAAGGTGACGACCACCACGGCGCTCAGCACTGAGCGCTTCCGGATCCCCATCTGCTCTCGGCGGCCACTCGGGAAGAGTAATCCGCGGGACTATGTCGGATCGCTCAGTTTCATCACAGCAGTCGGTGGGCATGCTGGATGGGTGGGCAATGCGCCGGCCCAAGCTCATGCCGAAGATCGCCATTCCAACCTGCACTGGATCTGGGCGATCGGCATTGCCGCGATCGCCTTTGCGGTCCGGCTAGTTCCTGTCGTACGCGGCGGAGGACTCTTCGGCCTTGGGAACTATGACGATGGTGTGTACTACGCCGGAGCTACCGGGCTAGTTCACGGCCTGCTCCCCTACCGCGACTTCCTGCTGCTTCATCCACCCGGAGCGCTGCTGTTGCTGTCGCCGTTTGCGGCCGCGGCGCAGGTAACGAGCGACTCTTACGGGTTCGCCGCCGCACGCATAGCGTGGATGCTGCTCGGCGCAGCGAACACCTTGCTGATCTGGAGAATCCTCAGATCCATTGGTCTGGTTGCCGCCCTGTTCGGCGCACTCAGCTTATGCGGTGTTCTACCCCGCCGTCTATACCGATCACACGACACTTCTTGAAAGCCCCGCCACAACCGCTCTCCTGATTGCCATCCTCCTGCTCGAGCCGCTCAGCAAGGCCAGCGCGTTGTCACGCGGCAGAGCCTTTGCCGCGGGAGCGCTGTTGGGACTGACGGTGACGATCAAGATCTGGGGGCTTGTTACGGTCGTTATCGTCCTCGGCTGGTTGCTGATCATCCGCCGCTTCCGGGCCGCCTTTGCAGGTCATGATCGGCAGCGCTGCCGTGGCCGGACTGATCTGCCTGCCGTTCTTCGCCGCAGCCCCGACGGCAATGTGGCACCAGCTCGTTCGCGACCAGGTCGTCCGTCACGCGAGCCATGGCGTCACGCTGCTGGCTCGGCTCGATGAAATCGTCGGGCTCGGCATTGTCGGCCGTCCGCATATGACCATTGCTGTGGTCGCCGTCGTTGGATTGCTCTGCGCGGCAGCCCTCGCCTGGAGCTACGGCGAGGCCCGGCTAGCTGTGGTTCTGTTGCTCGGCCAAGGCGCGTTTCTGCTCATCACGCCGACCTGGTTCCCGCACTACGCCGGCTTTACCGCGGGACCCGTTGCACTCACGGTTGGTGCCGCAATCGCTCGGATGATCGCTCTCGCGAGGGCCAGACCGGCGCGGATCGCTGTCGCCATCGCCGCGGCTGGTGCGCTGCTGGTATACACGAGCGGCTGGTCGGACATCAAGTTCGGTCGACGGTTCCCGGCTGAGTTCCAAGCGCCAGCGGCCTCCGCGCCCGGATGCGTCACGACGGATGACGCGACGGCGTTGGTGGCGACCAATACCTTGAGCCGCAATATCAGCCGTGGCTGCCGGTTCATCGCGGATCTCGGCGCCCACTCCCACGACATGGCGGCCGCTTCCGGACGCCTGGTGTCACGCAACAAGAACAAACAGTTCCAGCGCTTCGCGCTGGCTCAGCTGAACTCTGGATCGGTGACTATTCTCCTTCGCTTCACGGCCGGCCAGGGCTTCAGCGCGAAGACCACTGCCGTTCTTGATCAATGGCCGTTGTTGGCGCGCTCAGGCCACTACCAGGTGCGGCAACCGGTCGGGTCGGGTCAATAGGTAGTGCGAGCCTCACCGAGGCACCATGATCATTAGCCAGGCTCACGACGCCGCCGTGTGCTTCGGTGATCGCCTGCACGATGGCCAGGCCCAGGCCGGTGCCACGTCCGGTGCTCGCTGTCGGGGCGAAGCGAACGAACGGATGAGCGAGATAGCTCTCCGGGAACCCGCTCCCATGATCACGAACGTGCAGCTCGACAACCTCGCCGTCGCGCTTGCCGAGGAGCTCCATGTCACCGGCACCGTGGGTGAGCGCATTGTCCAACAGGTTGCCGAGGGCGTACTCGAGCCGCTGACGGTCCGCCGAGACCGTGGTCTCGTCGGACTCCACCGTGATCGTGCGGCCCTGAAGCTGAGCTCGACCGCGGCCACGGCCGGCTACCTCCTCGAGTAGATCACCAAGCTTGACCGATTCCCGGCTCAGGCTGAGCCGCTGTTCATCTGCCGCCGCCAGCACCAAGAGCTGCTCGGTCAGCCTGCTGAGTCGATCAGTCTCCTCACCGATCGACGTCAAAGCCGCCTGAAGATCATCACCCCTGGTCGTTCCGGACTGGGCGAGTTCAACCTCGGCCTTGATGATCGCCAGCGGCGTGCGCAACTGGTGGCTGGCGTCGGCCAGGAATCGCCGCTGCCGCTCCAGCGCATCACGCTGCGCGGCCTGCGCTCGTCCGATTCGGTCGAGCATGTCATTCAGGGTGCGTCCGAGCCGTCCGACCTCGTCGGTGACCGGCGAAACCGGCAGCGGCGCTCGCTGAGTATCAGACCAGGTCGTCGCCGCTGATCGCTGCGGCCCGCCGCCGCAACTCCTCGACCGGGCGCAGCGCGAGCCCCGACACCCAGTAGCCCACACCGCATGAGGCGATCAGAGCGGCGGCGAGTCCGATAATCTCCACACCCAGCGTGGAGGCCAGCGTCTGCGCCCGCTCGTCGAGGGAGTCGGTGACCACGACGACGAAGGTTTCGCCGCGGGCGTGCACCGGCATCGCGAAGATCCTGAGCGACTCGTCGAGCGACGTGCGTCGCCCGGCCGATCGACGAACAGCTCCCCTACGGCTGCATCTCGCAGCTGCTCCGGTGTCAGCAGCCGGACGTCGGCGTACGCGCGTGGCAGCCACCACACCACCTGTCGGCGTGAGGATCTGCGCGATCGTTTCGTCCGGTTCCAGCTGTTCAGCAGCTGCGGTGGGCAACGCCGATATCGGCTCTCGCATGAGCAGTCCACTGAGCTGAGCGGCACGCGTGCGGAGATCGCGCTCGATCTCACGGTCCACGTCGGTGCTGAGCTGAAAGTGCAAGAAGATGCCGACAGCAGTGAGCACAATGGTCAGCGCGAGCGCGAAGGCCAGGGTGAGCTTCCACCGGATGGGCAGCCGGTTCATCCGGTCTCCTCGGTTCGGAGCCGGTAGCCGAAGCCGCGTACGGTCTCGATGCTCTCGGTTCCAAACGGCCGGTCGACCTTCTGCCTGAGGTAGCCGATGTAGACGTCGACGATGTTGGACCGATTGTCGTAGCTGTCGTCCCAGGCGCATTCCAGCAGGTCGAAGCGGGACACCGCCTCACCCGGCCGTCGCATCAACGCCTCCAGCAGCGCGAACTCCTTGCGAGTCAACTCGATCGGAGTGTCGCCATGGGCGACCGTCCGCGCAGCCGGATCGAGCCGAAGCTTCCCGACGGTGAGCACGGGCATCCGCACCTCGCGCGGTCGCCGCGCCAGCGCCCGCAGCCGCGCGAGCAACTCCTCGAAGGAGAAGGGCTTGGCGAGGTAGTCGTCGGCCCCACTGTCGAGCCCGGTCACCCGATCATGGATGGTGTCGAGCGCGGTGATCATCAGCACCGGCGTACTGACTCCAGCCGGCGAAAGTCGCGGCACAGCGTGAATCCGTCAGTGCCAGGCAGCATCACGTCCAAGGTGATCGCATCGTACGCGGTGGCCGTGGCCATCCACATCGCCTCATCGGCGTTGGTCGCCAGGTCGGCCGCGAATCCCTCTGCGGTCAAACCTTTCCGCAGCAGGCTTCCGAGCTTGGGCTCGTCCTCGACAATCAGGACTCGCACAGGATCAAGGATTTCACGATCATCGTCGGCGAACCATAGCTCGAAGGCCTCGCAGGCTACGGATTCGGCTTACCGATGGGCCCGGTGCCATCCTTCAGGAGCAGCCTTGTCGATCTTGACCAGCTCCTCACGCGCGGCGCCGCCGGAGACATCCAGCGCGAGCAACGGCCCGACGCCGGGCGCGTAGAACTTGTACTCGACAGCGGTCGTCTCGACGCTGCTCGTGTCCATGGTCACCAAGGCGTCTTTATAGCGTCCGGCCTTGACCTCGACCAGATCATTTGTGGCAATGACCTCGCCGTTGTCTTCGGCTTCGCCCTTCTTGTACTCCTGGCGGTACTTCTGGCCATCCTGGGGCTGGGCAGGCAGCATGATGCCCGGCATCGCGCCATCCTTGCCGGCTTCCCAGGAGCCCTCGCGGGTGTCAACTTTGCCGTTCTTGAATTCGGCGGTGTTTTCGCCCATGTACCAGACGTTGCCGCCTGGTGTCCTTGCGCGTACCAGTCGATGGTGTCCTCAGAGATCTGGCCCTTGACTCGGGCCGTATCGCGAACCGCGCGCGCTGTGACGCCGTTGGCCAGCTTCTTGGTGGCTGTCGTGACGACGACCTCGATGTCCTGCGGAGGCTGGCCGTTCCTCCACATTGCGGTAGGTCCATCGAGTGCCGGGTTTCATGGGCCAGTAGGGGTTGGTGACGTCGGCGCTGAAATCGGCCGGATCCAGGGTTCACTGGATCTGCGCCAATCGGCAGTGGCTGCTCCGCGCCTGGCGAGTGGATTCCAGCGCCGACGAGCATAGGTGTATTGGCGCCCGAAGGAGCGCTTTGGGCCGCTCGTACATGCTGCGCAGGTGAGCGTGGCTGCTATGACCAGCGGCCACGTGTGTCGTCGTTTCATCATCTTCAGTTCCTCCCCGAGTCCCTATCGGCGAGCATGGCAAGGAGCCGATGAAAACCTGTGAGAGAGGCCGAGTCAGTACTCGTCCGACCCTGTGAAATACCCTGCTGACCAGGCCTTATGCCCGATCTCGCAATAGTCGGATGCGGTCCAGGAGGCCCGGCATCGCGGCTCTCGATGGCAGTGAGCGTGTCGTAGAAGCCGGCATCGGAACCGAACCAGGGGTCGGGTACGCCGGAACCAGGCTCGGCCGCAGGATCGAAGTCGGTCAGCAGGCTCACTTTGCTCGAATCAGGTGCCAGCGCCAATACGCTGCGCAGATGACTGGGCTCCATTGCGACGACGAGGTCCGCTGACTCAATCTGGGCTGCAGTGATCCGGCGCGCCCGGTGGTCCTCGTGCCGATAGCCGTACTCCTCCAGTACGGCCGCAGCCCGACGGTCCATCGGATCGTCGTACTCTTCAGAGATCGTGCCGGCGCTCGAGAACTCGACGCCGCTCATCCCAGCGTCCGCGGCAGCGCGTTCCGCCACCCGCTCAGCCATAGGCGAACGGCAGATGTTTCCCAAGCAGACGAAGACGACCAGTAGCGGACGACCGGTCGTTCCTTCAGCCACGTCTCTTGTCGTCCGGGTCGGGCAGGAAGACGTTCAAGACGAAGCTGACGATCGAGATGATGATGGCGCCGAGCACGCGCCGTCCAGAACCCATCGACACTCCAGCCGAGATCGAACAGGCCGGCCAGCCACGACGTGAGCAGCAACATGCAGGCATTGATCACGATCAGGAACAGACCGAGGGTCAGCAGTATCAGTGGTGCGGTGAAGAGCGCGAAGATCGGCTTGATGATCACGTTCAGCACGCCGAAGATCAGCGCGACGACCAGTAGGGTAATGATCTTGCTTGCGGTGCTCGACCCGGTCAGACTGATGCCGCTCAGTATCCATGTCGCGATCGCCAGCGCTACGGCGTTCGCAACCAGTCTCAAAATCCACCTCATGACTTCGATCGTCCCACGAGTCCCAAATTCTCGGATCGCGCCGCGCTGATCGGAGGACGAGCGAGGAGACACGCTCTTCCGTCTCCGAGCGAGGACGACGTCAGCGCGTCACAGCAGCGATCCGCGCGACGCGGAAGCGTCGCCAAACGACTCGATGGAACGACACCACGCCATGGCCTCGGCAACCGTTGTGACCAGCGGGACGGGCGGCTGGTCGGGGCGAGCAATGATGACCACGGGAATGCCAAGATCGTCTGCGGCATCCAGCTTGGCGACGGTGTGAGTGCCACCGGAGTCCTTGGCGAGGAGCACATCGATGGCGTACTCGTCGAGGAGCCGGCGTTCGCCGGCATAGCTGTACGGCCCTCGCGATGTGATCACCGTCCAGCGTGGCGGCAGCGGACTGTCGGGCGGATCGACGAGGCCGGACCAGCACATCGTCGATCGGCCCAGGCGGCGAAGTCGTGCAGTGACTGACGTCCCGTCGTCAGGAATGGCCGGCAGGCCGACTCTGCTGGCAGCGCGTGCGGCAGCGGCATCGGCCACCCACGTCCAGCTGCCTGGCGTGCGGATGATCACTCCAGCTCGAGACGCTCCAGCCGAACCAGCGGTGTCCCCGTACGACTCGCGGCCTGCCAGCGCATTTGCGCTGATCGTCGCCGCGAACGGATGGGTTGCGTCCACCAGCGCCGATGCTTGCTGATCGAGCAGGTACGTCGCGAGTCCGTCGGCGCCACCGAAGCCTCCGATCCGTACGCGTCCTGCCGGAAGGCTTGGATGGCGGACTCCGGCCGGCGAGCGAGGAGACGACATCGATGCCATCAGCGACCAGAGCCGCCGCCAGCTGCCTCGCCTCGGCGGTACCGCCCAAGATCACGATGGTCATGATCGCCAGCCACGGAGCAGCACGGCAATGATCAGCAGCGCTGGAGTGAAACGGCGTCAGCGAGGCGGCTGGCCCTGGCGATGTCGGCGATCTGTACCGGCCCGGCCGTCGCCGAGGATGCCGCGATCTTCGATGGTGCCGTGGTAGACATTGCGTCCGCCCAGACAGACGTCCAGCGCACCGGCGAACGCCGCCTCGACAACGCCGGCATTCGGACTCGGATGCTGACTGGCGTCGCGGCGTACCACGCCGATCGCTTTCCCAGCTGTTCCACCGACCACCGGTGCCCAGGCTGCCGCTGCCAGTGCGGCCACGCGTGCCGGCACCCAGTTGGCAAGATCATCGAGCCGGGCTGCGGCCCATCCGAACCTGCAGATAGCGCGGCGTGCGGTGACCGATCATGGCGTCCAAGGTGTTGGCAGCGCGATATCCGAGAAGCCCGGGCAGACCGGCGAAGCGCCCCACAGCAGTGGCGCGACGACCGCGTCAGACGCGTTCTCGGCAAGGCGACTCCACGGTCGCTCGCGCCACCTCTTCCGGCGATAGCTCAGCTGTATCGCGGCCGACGAGGTTTCGGACTTGGCTCTCGTGCTGACGCCAGCTGTCCGGTCGCCAGCTGCCGGGCAACTGTTGCGGCCTCCCGGCTCAGCGAGCGGCCACCGAGGACGGCCCAGGTGGCTGCCGCGGTCGTGATGCACGGTCGCCGCCGAGCGATCGGCGATCAGCCGCTCGAGCCCGCACCGAGCACGGTGGCCGCCCCGACCAGAGCGTGCCGGTGTGCAGCAGGCCGCGCGGTCTGTCGATCGGCATAGCTATCGGGCCTCCAGCCAGGAGGCTGCGGCGCCGAAAGCGGCGACCGGATGGCCACGACGTGGATCCCCGAAGACCCGGTCGGCCAGATATCCCAGACCAAGCCCTGCCGCCGACGGCCCAATCGGCCGATGGCCAGCGCCTCGATAGAGTCATCGGCGATGATCCCCACTGATCGATCCCGACCTCACCAGCCCTGATCGGCGCATTCTGATCACCGGAGGCGTCCGCTCCGGCAAGTCGCGTTACGCCGAATCGCTGCTCGCCGAGAGCGCCGAGGTCACCTATGTCGCAGTCGGGCCGCCACCCGATCCCGAAGCCGACGCAGAATGGGCCGCGCGCATCGCCGATCATCGAGCGCGGCGACCGGCGCACTGGAACACGGTCGAGACCAGCGATGTCGCCGCGGCGCTGCGCACTGCGATCGGGGCGATCTTGATCGATTGCCTCGGCACTTGGCTCACTGCCGTGATCGACCGGCTCGGCACCTGGGAAGAGCCGCTGCGCGAGCTGGCAGTGCGATTTCCATGATCAGCTGAATGACCTGGTCGAGGCGTGGCAGGCCCGTCGCGGCCTCGCGCTCGCGGTGACCAACGAGGTGGGCTGGGGACTGGTGTCGCCGTACCGATCGGGCCGGGTGTTCACCGAGCTGCTGGGACAGGTCAACCAGCGAGATGGCCGCGGCAAGCGACGAAGTGATCATGATCGTTTCCGGACGAGCCCTGCGATTGTGACGCTCATATGATCACCACGATGATCATGACGGTGAACGCGATCTCGATCGCGGCGCCCATGACGTCGCCGGTGATGCCACCCAGCCGGCGTACCGAGCGGTAAACCAGAGACGCCGACCGCGAGGGCGGCCGCCGCGGCGGCCAGCGCTCCGCTTGCCGGGTTGTGTCCGATCAGCGCAGCGGCTCCGGCCATGATCACCAGTACTGCAACCCAACAGCCGGCGGCTGCCGAACGGGGCACGGAGTCTGGCGACCGCGACGCCAAGGCCCTCGTCCCGGGCGGCCGGCACGCCGCGCACGACAGGTCAGACACAGCGCCGCGCGGGAGCAGCACACCGCCACGCAGATGAGCAGAGCACCGCAACGCTGCTGGACCAGCTCGCCGATGCACACCGCCTGCAGGCCGAGCACAACGATCAGCGCCACAACACCCATCGGCCCGACATCGCCGCGCCGCATCACCATCAGCGACCGCTCCGCGCGTCCAGCCGGCGCCGAATCCGTCAACGGTGTCGGCCAGCCCGTCCAGGTGCAAGGCCCGACTGCCGAGCGCCAGGCAGCCGACTACCAGCAAGCCGACCGCCAGCGGCAGGAAGACCGGCGAAGTGGGCGATCCAGCCGACCAGCGGCACTGACGGACGCTAGCGGGAGCACGGCCAAGCGGAGCGATGATCATGGCTCGGGCAGCGGTGCGGCGGTCGATCTCCGGATAGCGCCGGACGGCACGATGGTGAGCGTTCCGACCGAGAGCCGCAGCGCGTCGAGCATGATCGCCTCAGCTGGGGACTTGATTGTGAGCCGCTCCCGCCGCGGGGCTGAGATCAGCAAGGAGGGCCAGCTCCCGTAGCAGGAGGACGGCCGAGCGCAGCACCGGGAGCGCAGTGAGAGCGCCGGTGCCTTCACCGAGTCGCAAACCAAGATCAAGTATCGGTTGCAGACCCAGCTTGTCCAGAGCCAGTTGCTGGGCAGGCTCGGTGGATCGGTGTCCGGCCGCGCACCATGCGACTACGCCAGGCTCCACGTCCTCGGCCACGCAGGCTTCGGCGACGGAGACGATCCCATCGAGCAGCACCGGTACGCCCTTGCGTGCCGCCGCGCAGAGGAAGCCAACACCTGCGGCAATGTCGGCAGATCCAAGCGCGACAAGCCGATCGAACGGATCTGCGCGCGCGTTCACCGATCCGAGCCAGCGCCGTCTCGATCACCCGGGTTTTGTGCTCGAGCCGATCATCGTCGACGCCGGTGCCGCGCCCGACGACCTCCTCAGCTCCCAGTCCGAAGGTCGCTGCAACGAGCGCCGCTGCCGGTGTCGTGTTGCCGATCCCCATATCGCCGATGATCAACAGGTCGCGCGCCGGCGGCGATCTCGTCCTCAGCGATAGCCTCCCCGGCGCGCAACGCCTGGCGGCAATCATCGGCGGTCAGAGCATCGGCCTTGTCGATCGGCTCGGGAAGGACCGAGGTGGTACACCGAGACCTCGGCGGCTAGGTCCTCAAGATCATCATCAACACCGAGGTCGAGCACGCGCAGTGCGACGCCGTGCTGCCGGGCGAGACAGTTGGCACCGGCGACGCCAGCGGCAAAGGCCCGCACCATCACCGGCGTGACCTCCCGCGGGTAGGCGGAGACGCCGTCGTGGGAGACGCCATGATCGCCGGCCAAGATCACCGCGCGCACCCGGTCCAGCAGGCCGAGGCGGACAGGTCACCTGGCAGGCCGCCACCCATGCCGCCAGATCCTCCAGCCGACCCAGCGCGCCAACCGGCTTCGCCAACGCGTCCAAGCGGCGGCGGGCCTCGGCGTACGCGCCGGGTGAGGGCGGGCTGATCACGTCAGAGCGACTGTTCTGCGTAGTCGGGCTCGATGGCCTCAAGATCGGTGCGCACGCTGCAACCGGTGCAGCAGTTCGCCCAAGATCACTGCGATGGCTGCCCCAGAGCGCCAGCTGGGTGATCAGACTCGCTCGCCGGAACTCGTAGAGGACGATGGCCGGGAAGTCGGCCGGCACCTCGTTGTAGGTCGGCAGCAAGACGATGGCGGCTGACGGTTACCACCGAGATAGCCCGCGATGGCGGCCAGCGTCGCGTACCAGCCGCCCCATCGATTCGCCAGCTTGCGCCCGACCAGCACTGCTGTGACGGCGGCAATGATCGAGATCGCCACCATGATGAAGTACAGCGCACTGCGCGTGCCGATGGTGTCGGAATGGCCGACCGCGGGCGGATTGGGCGGATAAGCCAGATAGGGCAGCAGGTAGAGGCTGACGAAGCCCATCGAGGCTACCGAGAGGGTGACACCGCGTACGCCGAGACCACCGAGGCGGCCCAATGCAAGTGCGCTGATCACTCCGACCAGGCCGCCGAGAGTGACACCGGCGACCAGCGTTGCGGTCAACAAGCCGGCGGTCGACTGAAGTGAGCGCGGCACTTCCGTGGCCGCGTGGCGCATCACTCGCGGTGGGTTCGTCCGCGTGATCATGGCCTGACTCCGCCAGACTCCTCGATGCGCGATTGAGGCATTGACCGACGGCTCGCCCACCACGTACGCGACGCCGAAGGCAACCAGCCCTGCGACCAGGCCCGCGAGCAGACCTCTGACCAGAAAGTTGCGTGCTGAGGTCATGGCTGGGCTCAGTGGCAGGGGAAGCCGAGCAGGTGGCGTCCGTCGTGGACCCACTCGTGGACGCCCGTGCCGGAGAAGAGCGAGGTCGCTCCCTGCTCAGCGGAGACGAAGTACAGGGCGACCAGGAACAGCATTGCCGCGAAGATCAGCCACGGCAGCACCTGGCTGAGCGAAAAGGGCGGCGGCGCAACGGCGACGGGTCTGGGGTGAGTGGCTTCAGACATCGATTCCTCCTTCGGGTTCTTGCGACCCGCGTGTGACGGAACTCGTCGGAGGCAGGGTCTGACTCGAGCTAGGTAGCAGATAGCAACGCAGCACGATTGTGCAGTTAGCCCAGCTCACACAGTGGCGCGACCGTGCCGGATTCTCACCGAACTTCCAGGTCCTCCGCGAACCTCTGCACTGTATCGTCACGCCGGCTGAGTTGTCAGTCGTTTCACCGACGCCGTGGCTCGTATGCCAGGCTGATAGCCCGGCGCATCTGGGTATCGTGCGCGCGCATGAGAGCGCGTGCCCACCGGTGGAGTCGATGGGCAAGTGGCGAGCCACCCTTCCGCGATCTTGCTCGTCGTCCAGCTGCTCGGCGTGCTCGTTTACCCCTTCATGGAGACAGGTGGCATGCAGAGCGTCGTCTTCGAGATCTTCGGCGCACTCGTGCTGGCGCTGGCGATCTGGGCGACGCGTGAGTCGCCGGGACCAACGCTGGATCGCGGTCACTCTGCGCCGTCGCCGCGTCAGGACTGTCCATCGCCGATGAGATTCATCCCGTCCCAGCCATGGATGCGGCCTCGTCGGTGTTGCACGCACTCTTCTACTTCTGGGCCGCGGGCAGCCTGATGGTCTACATGCTGGCCGATCGCACCGTCACCACCGATGAGCTGTACGCCGGTCGGCGCCACGTTCACCCTGGTCGCGTGGGGGTTCGCGTACGTTTTCGAGCTCTTGCAGATCTGCTCCAACCCGGTTCCTTCATCGCTGCGGTCGATCCCGACCAACCACGAACCTGGATGGAGCTGCTGTTCCTGAGCTTCACCAACTTGTCCAGCACCGGTCTCGTCGGATGTCGTCCGGTCACCGCGCAAGCTCGCTCAGTGGTGATGATCGAGCAGCTCGCCGGCCTCTGGCTATGTCGCGCTGTTCGTCTCGCGGCTGGTCGGCCTGACCATCGCGTGGCAGATGACTCCGGCCAGCGACAAGCGGCCCGGCCATAGCTGATGGCGCAACGGTTGCTCGTGGTCGCCCACGCCGCAACGCCGGAAACGCGTGCAGTTGGTGTTCGGCCAGCCGGGCGAGCCACTCCCTGGAGAGTTCCAGCAGCTCAAGCGGTCGCGTCGCGTCATGGTTCGAGCGGTCCCGAGACAGGCCTGCGCGGACGACTGCCGCGCGCCTTGGCGGACGCGCCGAGCGTGATTCCGGAGCTGCGCGACTGTGATTTCGGTGAGTGGACCGGCTTGAGCCTGGGCCACGTCGCTGCGGGACGATCCGTCCGGGCTCGACGCCTGGTTGCGCGACCCATCGGTCGCACCGCACGGAGGCGAGAGCCTTGCTGACATGATCACTCGAGTGGCCTCGCCCTTGGACGAGTATCCGTGGCCGGAGGGTCGCACGCGTCGTGGTGGTGACCTCACTGGTCGCAAGAGCACGTCACCGTGCGCGCGCTGAGCGCCAACCCGGAGGTGATCTTTCACATCGACATTGGACCCCTCGGCCGAGTGTCGCTGTCCCGCAGTCAGTGGGTGTGGCGGCTTGCCGAGGCTCGAGCCCTGGTGGAGCGGTCGGCTAGCCGGACTAGATCCGCGGTTCGTTCTCATCGCCGGTTGCACTCGGCCCGAAACCAGCCACCGCACCGATAACGGTGATCGCGAGGCGGTTTGATGTCGGCCTCGTTCGGTCAGTGCAGCGATGTCGGTCACGGTGCCGCGTACGGACTTGCTGGCTTGGCATTGCCGCATCGGCGACCGTCATGGCCGGGGTGTCCGCGGGCAGCCCGTGCTTGATCAACTCGGCAGTAATGTCAGGCAGCGTGGCGACGCCCATCATGATCACCAAGCGTCGTGTTGGCGGTCGCCAGTGCCTGCCAGTTGAGAGTTGAGGCACGATCGCCTGGTGCCGCGTGGCCCGAGATCACGGTGAAGCCCTGGGTCGAGCTCGCGATGGGTCAGCGGCACGCCCGCCAGTGCCGGCGCTGCAATCGCCGAGGAGACGCCCGGGATCACAGTGACCGGGATGACCTGCTGCCGCGCAGGCCTGCCACTCCTCGCCACCGCGGCCGAAGACGAAGGGGTCACCGCCCTTGAGTCGGACCACTGTCTTGCCGCGCTGAGGCGTGCTCGACGAGGATCTCGTTGATCCGCTCGCTGGGAGGTCGACGCGCCGCGCGGGATCTTGGCGACCTCGATGATCAACGCCTCTGGCCTCGGCGTGCTGCAACGCCGACAGCGGAGCCAGCCGATCACAAACGATCACGTCTGCCTCTCTTGATCGCCTGCCAGCCCTGCGACGGTCAGCAGGCCAAGGTCTCCGGACCACCGCCGACGAAGAATCACAGACCCCACGGTCCGTGAGGTAGCGGATTGTAGCCGGAGCAGGCGACACGGCCGGCACACCATGATCACGAGCGGCCGCGGCGATGGCCTGATCACGTTCAGCGACACCCTGTCGCGGGCACGACCAGTGCGGCGCCAGTGAAGTCGTCGGGCGCCGGTGGACGGCGGCGCATGATCAGCAGTCCGCGCGCGGCGAGGTCGGCCACGGTCGCCCCGATGTCCGGCTGCAACCACCGTAACTGACCGCGCCCGAGTCGAGCAGTCGCCGGATAGCGGACAGGGCCGCGGACCCGCCGCCGCAGACAAGCACCGGCAGACCGTTCAGCTCGAGGCTGGCGGAGAAGCCCGATGGTGACTGCATCTGCATGGCGGCGCGAGGCTATCATCTGCTGTCCATTTGCACTCTGACAGGCAGCCGCATGATTCGCCTCCGTCTCCATCGCCTCCGCAGCCTCTGCTCATCCCACCAGCCGCGGCCGCGAGCTCGCACTGCAGCCGGCGAAGCGGACTGCCCCGTCATAGTGCCGGGGCGCAGAGCTCATCACGCCAGGCGCGCTCGCACCTGACCTTCCATGACTCGTTGCAGCAGCGAGACTGTGTCGTCATCGAGGTCGACGCCGAGCGTCCGAGCCTGGGCCGCAAGCTGCAGCGTGAGCCGCTCGGTTTCGGCCGCGTTCCCGGCCGCGTGCTCGGTGCGGATCCGCGCAGCGAGCAGGAGTTCGTCGCCAGGCGCGGCAAGCAAGCGCCCGCGACGCGCGCCCAGCGAGCCTGCTCCAGGTTCCCCAGCAAGCAGCGCCCGGTCGGCCAGCTCGACGCCGATGTCGCGTACGCAGGAGATCATGTCGGTCCGGAGCTCCTCGGCCCAGTGCCACTGGCCCGGCGCGCGCGTCGGCGAGTGGAGCACCGCGTACCAGCTCGAGCGCAGCGTGCAGGCCGTCATCGCTGGCCCGATTGACCCCCGTCGACGGTGAGGATCTGCAGTCGCTGCCAGTCGGAGCTGACAGCCGGATGCGAGCGTGATCCGCCCGGTGTACGCGTCTGGCAGGTAAGCCTCCCGTCGGGCTGCTACCGAGCCAGCTCCGCAACCGGCTCATGTTGGAACGGCGAGTACCCTCCGCGACAGCCAGCGCGCGCAACCATGGCCTGGGCTGTCTGCTGCCAGGGATTCTCCAGGAGCCATGCGCAGTACTCCAGGCACTGCTTGGCAGCGCGTGGCGGGCACGGTGCCGGTCGCTCCGAGCAGCTCGATCGGACCTAGTAGCTGGAGGATGGGATGGTGGACCGCGCGGTCCGGGTCCATCGCTGCCTCCATGATCAAGGCCCTTTCTGCTGTGTTTGCTGTGCCCCACGTCGTCGATCGGCTGTCCAGGTAGGTCACGTTGTCGGGGGTGGATCCGGCTGAACCTCGACCTCGCTCCACCACGGCGCCGGAGTCGTGTCGTCGCTACCGGTCGTCTCGATGAGATCAACCACTGCGGTCAGTTCCTCGAGGCTCCAGCCACTGTGGAGATAATGCGATGCCGGCCGGCTGCAATACGACCCGTCGCTCGTCGGACGAGGATCGATCGTCATGCAGCGACCACGCCGCACCCGGAACCGGTCCGACGACGACAGCGGCCAGCGTCACCTTGGGCTCCGCGTTGACACAGTGCGCTCAACCGCGTGCTCTGCGCCATCGATCAACGGCTGTTCCGCCAGAACGATTTCGGGAGCCCACGGGTCAGCCAGCTCCGGGTCCACGCGGTGCTGACTCAGCAGCCGGTACCGGCGGTGCTCACGTTGCATGGGCAGCGCGCTGCTCAAGCCGGTCGATCAGGGTGTCTGCGGTCATCTGTCCGGGTAGACATTGTGCTTGCCCAGCGCATCCGGCAGGCGGTCTCCACCACCGACCAGGGTGATCGATCATCTCGTCGGCCCATGGGGAGAAGGAGAGCTCGACAGCCATAGCGGCCAACAAGATCGGCCACCGGGAATCCGGAGTCAGGTCCAAGCTGCAACATGCCGAACGACTTCAGGATCGCCGAGCACCAGGCCGCTCGTGTTCGTCACGGCCCAGCGTGACCAGAGCTGGCCACGGGCGCGCCGCCTCGCTCAGTCCAGGCACCGACTTGAGGTACTCCACGTCGGCCGGGCTCGAGGAACCAGGAGCGCCCACGCACTGTGAAACCGACCGGAGCGTCGGAGCAGGCCTCTGCATGCGGAGCTCGATCGCACTGTCACCGACCAAGGCCAGCTGTAGTGGCGGCGGCGCGACATCGGCGTCTCTTGCAGTGAGCGGCGATCGCTCGCATGCGCGCGGTCGAGCGTGCGCAAGCTCATCGGCCGCTGCCGGCTGGCCAGAGCGACCTCGACCGGCCGAGTCGGCGGCGGCGGATGCACGACTGCGTCGGCCCGGTGGTCTGGTTTGCAGCTGGACGCGTCGCCGCCACGCCAGTCCGCCGATCACACCGGCCGCCAACAGAGCGCCCGCTCCCGCCAGCGAGACCGCGGGAACCTCAACAGTCGGAACCGTTGTCGCAGGCGCCTCAGGAGATCCGTCGGAAGACGGGATGGCAGACCGACGGTTGACTTGATGTAACGGACGACTCGGGTGCGGGCTGGCGTGGTGAGGGCTGATGACTCGGTGGGCGCGGCCGTATCCGATCCTCTGGTCGGGAGCGTCCGGCCGCCGATGTTGATCGTGAGGCCCTGAGCGTCGCCGTCGCCGTGGACTTCTTCGGTTTGGGAAGCACCAGCTGGTCATCCCGACGGCTATCTCGTCGGGGTCGCTCAGTTGGGCTCTGGTTGACGTGGAAGATCTCTTTCCACCGAGCCGGCGCGCCGAGCTCACGCTCCGCAATGGAGGAGAGGTGTGTCGCCGCGACGCACGGTGACGATACGGCCACCTGCCTCGTGGCGACTGCCCTCGTCAAGATCAGGAATCTTGAGTCGCCAGCCGACCTGCAGCCGGTCCGGGCCCCCGGTCAGCACCTTCGGGTTCGCCGCGGCGATCTTGCGCCAATCTCGGCCATCTCCCGTAGTACCGCTCTGCCAGGACTCACAGATCATCACCTGCCTGCACCACATGCTGATGTCGCCGTCGTGATCAGCTCGCACGGTCTGAGGCGCCGCGGCCGGTTCGGTGGCTGCAGCCTCGACCGGTTCCATGATCAGCTCTGACGGCTCCGGCGTCGCGGCTGTGGCCACGATCTGGCGATCGGGAGGTGCATCGGCTTGCGACGGACATGCGGCACCGAGATCATGGTGACCACCGAGATCAACAAGCCGGCCGCGAAGCGCTGCGGCACGTCAAGTCCAGGCGAGATGAATCCGGATGCGTTGCCTGGAAACGATCGCCAGCAGTTCGCTGATCACCGACAGCGCGAACACCGAGCCACGCAAGCCAGCCGACGATCGTGATCAGTCCAACGAGGAGCATGCCGTCCGCCGGCGTCGAACAGCGCTGCGCGCACTGCACTCAGGTCAGCTCGTCGCGGCAGCGGATTGCCGCCAAGGAGCGCCAGCGCGAGCGGAACGCCGGCAAGACCGAGCAGCAAGACCGCGAGTGACCCGAGACCGCGAATCAGTCGAGCCATCAACGGATCACTCGCTCGGCCATGCCCATCCCCTTCCCATCGACTCCTCCACCTAGCTCTTCCGAGATCGATCAGCAGAGGGAATGGCCAGGTGTTGTCCGTTCGCCGAAGGTGTTGTCCGTTGCGGATCTGCTCGCCACACCGACCGCGTAGCCATCACGCCACCAGAATCCTGAGCATGGCTGCGACGAGAAAGATGAGACCGAAGATCAAGCGCCGGCAATGTCATAGTAGATCGTCATGCCCTCGGCTGCGGCACTGGCCTTGATCTGCTCCCGCGTCAGGTGGGCATCGCGGAGCTCGCGAACCCGAGCGCGCAGGGTTCCGGACAGCGCGGCACCGGTCTCGTCCAGCTGCATCACATCAGCGATGTCGGCTAGCTCGGGGAGCCTGAGCTGGTCGGAAAGCCTGCGGAGTTCGGCGTACGGGGATTGCTGCTCGAGCCGTGAGCGTTCTAGTGCTGTTCGGATCTGGGTGAACAGCGGTACGTCGCTGAGGGCGGCGGCGTTGTGGAGTGCTTGGGTCGCTGAGGCGTTGGTCAGCCGCTCCAGAGTTACGAGGTCGATGTAGACCAGCAGAGCCTCGGCGGCTCCGGTTCGGACGTTCGCGGTGGCTCGCCGTAGCAGTAGGTCGGGGATGAAGAAGCCGACTACGCCACCAACCAGGACGGCGATCGCTGGAACCGGGCTGAGATGTCCCGTGAGGTAGGCAATCACGCCGCCCGCCAGCGCCGGGAGCACAGCTCCGATGATCGCCATCACGGCCTTGTCGGCATAGAACTCCGCGATCGACTTGTCCTGCAGCCGCAATGCACGACGCTGTCCGTTGGACAGTGGTATGGGTACGACGCGGTACAGAAGGGCGCCCAGCGCGCTCAGATCGGCTGCTGACTGGGCCCACGTCGCTGGATCGGCTGGCGATCCGTGCTGTCGGCGCCGATTCGCTCCAGCGGCAGCCTCCAGCCGGGGAGTGCGGCGCGCGCGAATGCGACCACGAGGCAGCAGAGCCCTGCGGCCAACAGCAGGCCGGAGATCAGCACCAGGCTCGATGATCACCGGTGCTCTCCGAGGAGGATGCGCGGTCGATCTGGCTGATGCGCCTTGCGCCGCATCAAGTAGCAGAGAGGCAACGTACATGATCAACAGCACCGAAAGCAGCGTCTGACCTAGTGGAGTGCGGTACGGCGCGAAGAAGTCGGGCGAGCAGGGTGAACACGAGGACCAGGGTTGACAGCGAGATGACAGTCACTTGGCGGACCACGACATGGGGCTTGGATCGCTCCACCTCGACCGCTCGACGGCCCTTGAGCTGCGCCTGAATCGAGTCGGCGAGCGCTTGCAGCGTGACTGACGCCCCGTTGGCGCCACGGCTCGACGCCAAGATCAGCGCAGCGACGACGCCGTCGGCATCAGGTGAGTCGATCGCGTCAGCAAACCGCATCAACGCATCGCGTGTTTCCCAGCGGTTGTTCAGCCTGGTCACCAGGACGTTGATCTCATCAGCGATCAATGGTGGAGCCGTGCGTCTGGAAATGCGGATCGCATCGGTGATCGACTTTCCGGTGGCCAGCGTCGCCGCGAGCGAGCGCACCCAGCGATCAAAGCCTCGAGCAGCTCGATGTCGCGTGGCTTCGGAAGGATCAGCAGATAGGGCAGCGCGAGCGCGAGTACCGGAAGCATCACGATCAAGATCAGCCACCCGGTCAGTGCCGCCAGCGACGCAACCGCTGACAACGCTCACCAGCAAGATCACGTCTCGGCGTCGCCCGCGCGAGCCTGCTGGTCGCCGGCTGAGGCGGGTCCACCGTTCGGCAGCGGATTCGGCTCCGCCGGCTCGGCTGTTTGCGGCCGCTTGCCGCAAGCCGTACGCAATCCCCAGCAGCCCGCCGATGATCAACAAGCCTGCAGTGATCGCCAAGTACACCGGTCACTGCGTTGTGACCCGACTTGGCTTCGGCGTTGAGTCGAGCGTGGCAGATCCCGTCGGAAGGCGAGCAGCTCAGCTTCGAAGTCGGCCTCGGGAAAGTAGCCGGCTGGTTGGCTCGGCAGTGCCCGTGGCGTGGTAGGTCAGATGCGTTACCGGCCGACCGTGTTCGATCGCACGGGAGACCTGTCGGATCTCGGATATGTAGCGCCGGCGGGTCCCGCCCTTCCACGTTTCGTCCACGAGCTTCACATAGACGAACAGGTGGATGTTGTGGGCGATCTGCCGGTAGCGCCTCTTCGATCTGTCAAGCACGCCACCCTGGGCAACGCGCGACGCCAGGCGATCCATGGTCGACTCGGCAGAGTGCGAGTGGGTCGTACTCAGCGTGCCGGTGCCCGCCTGCATCGCCTCGAACATCGCCGACGCCTCGCCGCCCCTGACTTCTCCGATCACCAGCCGCGAGAGGTTCTGGCGCAAGTGCCTCCGGCACCAGCTCGGAGATGGTGAAGTCGCCGATCCGGCTGCCGCCGGAGCGTCTCGCCATGACCGACGCGCGCCTGCAGGCGCCAGGATGTTCTCCCGGCCGGGCTGCAGATGAGTCATCAGCTCGTAGTCAGTTTCCAAGGTGCCGAAGCGCTCGTTCAGCGGGATGGAATTGATCAAGGCACGCAGGAGTGTCGTCTTGCCGGCGCCCTGATCACCAGAGATCACCATCGACTTGCGGGCCAAGATCGCAGCGTCGAGGAATTGCGCCACCTCGTACGGCATCAGGCCACCGTCGGCAAGATCAGCCAACGACACATCGGTGAGCGTGTGTTGCCGGATCACAATGCTCGGGCGGTAGGACAAGCCGAAGGCCATGGCGTGCAGCCGGAATCGCTCGCCGAGTGCCAGGGTCATGGTGGGATGAGTGTCGTCGAAGGGTCGCGGAGGGTTCGCTGTTCTGACCCAGGAAGCGGATGGCCTCCACCAGCTCGGCGTCGCTGTCGGCTACCGGCGACATCTGCTCGCGCCGACCGTCGCCGTACTGGACGACCACCGAGTCCCAGCCGTGGATCTCGATGTTCTCCACGTCCGGCATCTCCAGGAGTGGCTGCAGCCTGCCGTAGCCGAACACCGCGTTCTCGACCGCCGTGACGTACGCCTCCTCCTGAGCCGGCGACCAGAGCTCAGCGCCGTCCCGATGCAAGGAACGAACATGATCACCGACAACGCGTCGGATGATCGCGCGGCCCAGCAACAGCCGATCTTCGCTGCCGAGTGGACGGCCACGTGAACTGGCTGTACTCCTCGGTCTCGTCGGTGATGATCTCCGACGCGCGTCGGCGGAGATCAACCACTTGAGCCCAATCAAGATCGTCGGTCGGGATGCTGGCGCCGGCTGGAACGCAGCTCTGCTGACGCTGTAGATCCCAAACGGCCGACTGTCGCTCGCTGGCGTCGTGGTCAGTTTCGAAGTGGCGATCGGCCTGGAAAGTTCCTCTGTCGTACTCGGCAAGCATCGGGATGTCGGTCAAGCGCGGCGGGCTGTCCGGTGCTGCTCATTCATGATCGGCCACCAACCAGTTCGGCCGATCGCTGCAGCGTGCTCGACAACTGGGAGGAAGCATCGCGAATGCTGCGGATCAGCGGGAGGAGTCGAACCGCCGATGTCGCGGTCGTCCGTCAGAGAGATGAGCGGCCGTCTGCGGGTCGTCGGGCAATGCTGGTGATCACCGGCGCGTCCAGAGCCTTGGCGATCTCACCGCGTCGGTACGGCTGTCCCTCACCGACGACGATCAGGCCGAGGTGTCCGCGGTCTATCGGAACCGAGCCGCGGATGATCGCGGAGCGTCGGCAGATGAACCCGGGCACTCATGATCGATCGAAGAGTCGAGTGCAGGACGACGGCGGTCAGGGCACTGCGCTCGATGAGAGGCGCGGGCGGTCCGCACGGTCCCAATGCGACCACAGTCGATGATCACGTCGATATCGACGTCGGCCAGCCGGTCGAAAGCCTCAGCCAAGTCTTCCCAGACTGCCACCGAAATGCATGGCGCTGCCGGGCTTGGTGAAACCAGGCAGGAACAGCCGGCGACTGTCCTGCTCACTCGACAGAGGCAGCGTTTGATCAAGAACTCACCTCCCGCAGCGGGCGACGATCACGGTGTGCCTCCGCCACTCGTAGCAGGCCTTTGCCGCTCGAGCGACCGACCAGCGAGATAGCCCGCCAGGATCGGCCTGATGCGCTCCCGGATCGCAGTCGGCAAGGCAGGATCGGCCGCGGCCAGGTGAGGGCGAGACCGACGGCCAAGGTGGTGACGCCAGGTGATCCACCCGTCGAGGTCAAGAGCAGTATCGCCATCTGCATGATCACCGGCCTGCGTCGCGTACGATGGCGATCCGATCTTGAGCGGCCAGCATGGCGATAGTCGGCGCGGCGCCCGCGTCGACGTCCACGTTGACCAAGATCGACGTACCGTCGGCTGCCTGGCGACTGATCGATCACGCTGCCGACGAAGATGCTCCCAGCGAGCTTGTCGGTGGTGGAACTGTCGGCTGCAGCCGGCATCGCAATCAGACGCACTCGCGAGGACGGCAGCAGGAGATTGCCTGGTGCTCGGCCCGGCGCGAGCTTGAGGCCGACGATCGCCCGGCCCTCCGCCGGGACTGCCTCATCAACGACTGCTGTCGAGAGGATCACCGAGCCCTCCACAAGATCGAAAGCAGCTCGCTTGCCCACAAGATCACTCAAGCTGAGTCGCGGGAACTGCGCTGCGGCAGCGAGCCGCCGCGCAGCGTGATCGTTGCCAGGTCGCCTTGTTCGATCGTCTCGCCGCGGTAGACAGTCTGCGCCGCAGCCACGACGGCAGTCTCGCTGGCGACTCGGGCGTAGATCACATACGACAGCAGGCCGCCGAGGCAGAGTGCGACGATCGCCGAGCGCGATCCACTTCGGGTTGCGCCGGCCAGGCAAGCGAGGTGGCTGCGGCGTGAGCAGGTGACGCAGCTCCCTGGGCGCTCCTCGGCGCTTCCGCATCTTGCTGCCAGGAGACGTCGCTGTGCGAGGCTCGATGTCAGATCGTCATTGTTCTGGTCCCTGAGGCATGGAGGATTGCATGATCATCGGGAGTCTCCGGTGGGCACGATGTTGGCACGAGCTGAGCCTCGTCCGCTGACCGAGCCGATGCCGATGACCGACAGCAAGATCGTTGGCTCGTCGGCGCTGGTCGTCGACCGAACTACGCCGTTGGAGATGGAGACGCTGCCGATCGACGCCCGGCTGGCCGGCAAGATAGGCCTTCGCGGCGAGCACGGCGGCACTCGCGCGGATCTGCGCCACCCAGCTGTTGCGTCGCCGCCGCATTGCCGGCGGCACGGCTGGCGCCGGCTGCCGCCGACTCCGCCCGGCTGGTGGCGGCAACCTTCTGGCCGCCGTCGATCACCAGTCCGGTCGTGGTGATCAACGCGCCCATGATCAGCTAGCACGAAGAGGCTGATCGATTGGCCACGCTCGTCCTGCGAGCGGTCGTCGAGTCTCGTGATCAATCTTCTTAATGATCATCGGCTGCGATAGGTGTCGAGGGCGGCGGATCCGTGGCCGGTGAGCTGGATGGAGCCGGGCCAGCCCGGGAAGGAAGACGTCGGAGAAGTCGACTCATGCACAACGATCGTCGAGCGTGACGGTCGAGGGCGTTCCGGCTGGCACCGCCGAAGGCGGCAGTGTTGATCGCGACGGACGTCGAGCTGCAGCGCAGTCCCGCGGTCGGCGAGCGATTGCGATCCGGCGTCTCTGCCCGGCGCTCGCGGCAGCGTCCGCGGATCGAGCAAGAGATGCGGCACGAGCGGCGGTCTGAGCGGCTTCGTTGACCGTCGTACGCGCAGAACCAGAGCGCCCGCCGGCTACCAGCAGGCCGAGAACGAGCAGCAGGGCTGGTACCAGGAGCGGTCAGCTCGACGGCGGCGGCTCCACGCTGGTCGCGTGCGATGCGCTCGCGCGCAAGCTGATGATCATGGCTGGGTGACCCGCTCCAGCGGCGCAGTGGCGGTCTCAGTCGATCCGGCCAAGATCGAGATCGAAGATCATCGGTGCGTATCCCGAGACGTCGGCGCTGGACCGTGGTACCGGTCCGCTGGACGCGTACCGAAATGTTCTCTCAGGCCTCCGGAGCCGGCAATCGTTTCGGCCAGGTGCTGAGCGTCGGCTGCCGTGCCATAGCTGCCGCGGGCAGCGTCGACCGCCGCTGTCGCTGCTCGTTGCGCGACGTTGCGACCGTGCAGGAAGATGCCGGCCTGGATGATCCCGAGGGTGACGAAGCATCAGGAGAGGCCAGAGAACCGCCCACTGCACGCTTTCGCTGAGGCCGCGCTCATCGCGGGCCGTGACCTGCACGGGTCAGAGCTTGGGGAGCTTGGCGCGGACGTAGACCGTGATCAAGGTGATCACGATCCCGGCCACCGTGACGGCACCGGCGAGCAGGATGGCATTCTCCGCCGACTGGCTGAGGCCACGCTCGTTGCGTAGCTGCGGATCTTTGAGCAGGACGAATAGTCCCACCATGACGGCGGCGTAGTGCTGAACCTTCATGGACTTCCTTTCGGGGGCAGACTTCATGATCATGAAGCCCTAGGGGGACTGCACGACCGCGATGGGCATCTTCTCGCGGCTGGTCTGGAATGATCATCGAACGAGCACCTGGAGCTCTCCGACCGGAAGTTCGGTGGTATCAACAGCGGGAACGTTGATCACGCCCGACTGGCCGTTACTCGTCCAGGTGACAGCCCAGTTGGCAATGGCCGCCACCGTGTAGTTGTCGTTCGGCAGCGAAGGTTTGGCGTAGGAGTAGCCGCAGGTCGGGGACTTGGTGCCAGGCTGCACGGCCGTGGTCCATGGGCTGGCCCGATCCGGCGCAGGTGACCGTGTGGCCGTCACCCATTCGGAACGTCAGGCTGCTCACTTTGGCATCGAGCGACACGGATAGGCCGGCAACTGAGTCCGAGATCGGGCCAGACATGCGGCGGGCCATCTGCCCACAGCCACAAGGGATACCCGACGGCTGCCATATTCCATGGGTTGAGGTCGGGCGACGGCCCAGCAATACGTAACCT
>ERZ1370068.1703-contig-11628_pt1 | contig 133850 bp, 210 predicted proteins | sample MGYA00561227_ERZ1370068 | MGnify/ENA primary metagenome ERZ1370068 (study PRJEB38410, sample SAMEA6850437) | metagenome | study: Metagenomic assessment of the ecological functions of the soil: analysis of the soil microbiota associated with the...
AGGTTACGTATTGCTGCTGGTGGGGAGCCACAAGCCGCGGGCTCTGGTCTCATTCGCGCCTCAAAGCGGGCGCAAGCATGCCCTTCGGCAACGGCAACACCGGATCGACGGCGCGGATCGCCGTCGGCCAAGCGATCTTGGTGTGGGCCGTCGACGTATTGCATCACGACCGGGCGGAGCGCTCGTTCTGCCCCGCCATCCTCTCACCGGGCGGATAGAACTCTACGCCGTAGCCCTGGATGGTACCGCCGAGTCCGGGATGTCGGTGTCGAGCGCGGCCTTGCGCAAGCGCCTCGGATCGCTCAACCGCCGTACTTTTGATGGCGCGCGGCAGCACGTCGGTCAGGAAGATCCAGGCCTGGTTGAACCCATCGGAGACGTGCGGCGGCACCTGACCGGCACCCGGTCTCGGCCTTGTAGCGCTTGACCATCTCTGCGGTGAGCTCGCCCACGCCCGGCTGCGAGGGTCTTTGGGTCGAGCAGCTGGCGCGGCAACCGGATCGACGTTGTAGATGTAGTTGACGTCGTGCCTTGAAGGCCTCGCGGCAGCTTGTCGTATCTGACCGTAGCCCGCGCCATTCGCCGATCAGGGCCGACGAACTTCAAGCCCTGCCTCGTGCGCCTGACGCCAGAACAGGGGTGATATCGGGGTTGTAGCCGGCATGCAGGATAATATCCGGCTGCGTGCGACGCAGCTTGGTCACGAGGCGCGATAGGTCGGTGGCGGTGGCCGAATAGCCCTCCTTGTGCACGACCTGGATCCCGAGCGTCTTTACAGCGTCTCCTCGCTGGCCGCCCCGACGCCGACTCCCATAGGGCCCATCCTCGTGAATGATGGCGACCTTGACGTCCTTGGGATCCTTGTCCGAGCTTGCCTTTAGCGTTCTCGGCGATGAACGAACAGGTGGCCTCGCCGATACTGATCGGAATGGATGGTCGGGCGAAAGGCGTAGGTGCAGGTTCTTGTCCTTGAACACCGCGGAGGACACGCACACGTTCATCCAGCAGGAACTTCTTGGCAGCGTCGACCTTGGCGGCGAGCGGCACGCATTGCGCGCTCGAGTACACGCCCATCAGCAGGTCGACCTTTGGCCTCGTTCAAGCAGCCGCTCGGCCTCGTTGATGGCAACATCGACCTTGGATTGCGCGTCGGCATCGATCGGCAACGATCTTGTAGCCCTCGACCCCGCCCTTCTCGTTGATCATGTCGATGGCGATCTTGTTGCCGATGAAGGCCGGCTTTGGAGCCGCCGCCGGCAAATGGACCGGTCAGGTCGTAGATCGTGCCGATCTTGATGTCCTTGCGCCGCGGCGCCGGTCGCCGTCAGACGGCGGCAAAACATCCGCCGGCAATGACAACCGGTAGGGCAAGCCTCATGAGTTTCCTCCAGTTCAAAGCTGATGCTGGGACCTTGCAGGCGGTCCGCTTGCTTGCAGGCATCTTGCGGCAGTGTGAACTGGCGTGGGGCTGTCAACCAGAACTGGGCCGTCATTCGACGAAATGCTCGGCCGCGACCGCCCGGCAATCCATCTCGTATTCGAGGCCGCGCACGGGTGGACGGCAGTAGTGCCAGGTCAGACCTGAAGCATGACCGCGCCGCGGGCGACGATCTCGTCGGCCAGAAATGGGTAAAGATTGTGCACGGTATAGACCTGGCTGGCGCTGGTATCTGCCCAGCGTTGAAACCCACCAGCTCGAGCCGGCGCTGCATTTCGCCCAGCACGTAGCGCGCCTTTCGCGCATGGCATCGGCGCTGGTCTCGCTGTAGCGCACGGTGCGTTCGCGGTAGACCGCGCCACCTTCCCGCGCCTCGCCACTGCCGGCGATCACAAAACCGGGCGGGCCCGCCTCGACACGCTCGGTGAAGGCGAAGGCGTAAAAGGAGGGCTCTGCGGGGGCCGCCATTTCCGGACAGACGTTGCTGCGCGCCACCGGATTGATGCGGTTCTTGCCGTCGTAGATCCCCCACTCTTTCCAGGGTGCCGGCGTAGACCCCATTGAAGGCGCGAAAACCATCGTCCAGTGAAGGGGCGGGCGAACGCAGCTCAGCAGGCACAAAGGCGCTCAGTGGACGCCCGCGCGCGGTGACGATCTCGGCGACACGCTCGAAGCCGCGTCGCCAGGGGGAGCGGTTTGCGTGAATCGCACGCGCTCGATGCGGAAGGCGCCTGCCTCCGCCGCCACACCGCCCGAATATTGAAATACCGCTGGAATGAAGCGATAGCCGCCGGCTGCGAAGACCTCGGTCGTCCCCGGGGTCACGCCTTGGCATCCTTCTCGTAGCTGTAGTCGTGAATCGCTGGGCCTGGCTGGCGCCTTGCATGATGGTCTGGGCCCGCTCGAGCTTGAGGCGCTTGTCGTAGCCTCTCGCAGAAGGTGCCGTCGCTGCGCTGACAGGAGAGGAGATGACCGATCTCCCCAACCCCATGTCACGGCGTACATCTCGGCGTATTTGCAGCGGGTGACGTTGAAGCCGATAGCGCCTCTCCGTTTTGCCTCGCGATCACATCGCGCCTCAGAGCGCCCCCTTCGCGCGTCCACAGCTCCTGGCGATCGATGAAGGTTTGCATTGAGGTGTTGCCATTGACCCGCTCGGCCATCTCGCCTGCCTGTGCCATGGCGGATGCCCGCACGGCGGCGGCCAGCGTCCGCTGCGCCACGTCTCCTGCCGTGACTGGTCCGCAAGGTATCGTACACGTGCTTGAGGATCGCGGCCTCGATGCGCCGGCGTTCCAGCATGGCGAGCTGCCGCTGGTCAGACGGCGGTGATGCCTCTTATCGCTCTGGCGGCCAAAGCACAGATTGCAGGAGAAGGCTATGCCGCAGGCCATTGCGCCGGCAGCGAATCCACCCGCCCCGGTCCGGGCGCTAACCATGAAGACCGCCTACTGCGAGATCCACCGGGGGAGGACGGCTGGCCTGCGCCGCCCCCTGCTCGGGCAGGTGGCCGCACGTCGTCGCCGAGCTGGCCTGAAGGAGGCACGGGGCGCATGCCGACCGGGCGTACTTGCCATGGGCCGACGACGGCTGCCTCGCCAGCCCGTTGGTTTGTTTTGCGCGAAATGGCATACTGGAACGGCGCCGATTAGGCTTGCTGGCGTCGGCGGCGTAGCGACCCGCCAGGATTTTCGGCACCACAGGGGTCTGCCGTAGCGCCGCCATGCGCCAGGTGCCGCGGCAGCGTTCAGGCCGACGGCGCTGACTGTGGCTGCTTTTTGGCGAGGCGCACAATCCCGCCTGCTGGCGCAAGCTTGGGCTGGCACCGTTTCAACGGTAAGGCGTTTGCTGCAGCAGCCGCAGGGGCGCGTAGCCTTTGATCGGCTGCACGCCTTGGTGCTCTGACCTCAAAACTGGCGCCACGGGTAGAGTGCCTCGACGTTTGCGACTTGCCGTGGTGAGGCGGCGTCCCGGACCGGCCGCCGAACGTAACCGGCCGCCCAAGGCGACGAGGCGATGATCACGCTGAGCTGATCGATTAGCGGTAATCGGCTCACCACTACGTCGAGCGTGGCGCGCGATGCCTATGGCGGCGGCCGTCGATCTACTGCTCTCGGCCAATCCCGGCGCCGGGAGCGTGGCGCCCTCGGCTGCGCCGCCATTAGCCTGATCTCGGCTCGCGGTCGCGCACGCCGGGCCTCGCTCGAACCCTACAGATCCAAGCGCGGCCGCAGAGGCGAAGGCGGCCATCGCCCGCGGCCTCGAGCTGGCCCCCGGCCTGTCGGCCCGCGAAAGGGGACACCTGGAGTTTTCGGCCTGCTCATCCACGCGCAAGGCGCCTGGAGGCGCTGGCCGGCGGCGCGTCAGCACCTCGACGACTGTCCTGCGCGATGGCGATGATCCTTGCTCCCTGCACCAGCGTGTTCGGCTTGATCGGCTTCAGTGGACGCGCCGGCCGCGAGGGCGAGCCGCTGGCCTTGATGGACTCTGTTGGCGACGGGCCTATGGCGAGGAGGATTGGCGGTTTCTGTGCATGCATGCCTTCGCCCAGGTCGTGGAATGCGGGCAAATCGACATGGCGTTGGCCAACATCGAGTGCGCTCGCTGGCTCCAACATCCCGGCAACGCGCACGGTGCCCGCTATCCGCGCGCACGCGTCTGACCAGCGAGAGCGGCGAGCGCACGGCGGGGCTGGCGTAAACGCGCGACCGGCGGGGCATCTCATCCCGCGGAGAGCCAGCTGCACCGCCACCCGGCCTCGGCACATCGCCCTGTGGGCGTTAGAGCCGGGCGAGCCGCTGAGGCCCGGAGAGGCCCACCACGCCCACCTAAAACCCGGCGCCTCGTGGGGGCCGCCGATCAATACGCTTACCGACTCGACTTCCTTTTCTGTTTCGCGCCGGAGCTGGTTCCGGCGAGGGGACGCAACGGCGAGCTGTGGCGCGAGCTCAGCGCCTATGCCAGCGCGGCTTTCCGACACCGGGCGTCACCTTCGCGGATGCGCACGGGCGCCCCCGCTCACGCGCGCTTGCCGGCAACAGCGAAGGCCTGGCGCGCAGCTTGAGAAAGTGGCGCCCGCGGCCCGGGCCGCGGACGGTGGTGCATGTAGCGATGGAAGCGCGAGCCTTCTCGGCGCGCTGGTGCGCGGCGCCTGGGGGACGCGTCGGCCAGCTCGGGCAACCGGATCGTCGCCACCCGACGAGCGCATCGGCGGTAGCCGGGCGCAACGCGACCTGCATCGAATCATACACTCGCCGTCTGCCTCCTGCGCGCCGGGCGGAAGCGGGGAGGGCGCGCGGCTACCTTTGAGTACAGCGCCGGCTCGGCGGGCCGGCGCACTGGCCGGGATCGCCGAGTCGGCGGGCGCGAGCCCGGCGCCCAGCGCGCCGGCTATTTGCCGAGCACCAGGTTCGGCAGCCACAGCGTCAGTGCCGGGATGTAGGTCACCAGCAGCCAGCACGATCAGCATCGGGACGTAGAAGATCAGGATGCTGCGCGACACGGCCTCCATGCTGACCCGGCCGATGGCGCAGCCGACCACCATGGTCGGACCGACCGGCGGCGTCAGCAGGCCGATGCCGAGGTTGAGGATCATGATGATGCCGAAGTGCACGGGTCGATGCCGAACGTCTTGATGACCGGCAGGAAGATCGGGCGTGCAGATCAGCAGCATCGGCGCCAGATCCATGAAGGTGCCGAGCAGCCAGCAGCAGGATGTTGATCCAGAGCAGGAACATGTACTTGTCGCTGGAGATGTCGACGAAGAACTCGCGTCGCCATCGCCGGCACGCGCATGATCGCCATCATGTAGCCGAAGGCGATCGAGAAGCCGATCATGATCATGACCATGCCGACCGTGCGCACCACGCGCGCGATCAGCTTCGGCAGCTCGCTCCACTTGACGTCGCGATAGACGAACATGGTCACGAAGAACGCATAGACGACCGCGACCGCGCCGGCCTCGGTCGGCGTGAAGACGCCGGAAAGAATGCCGCCCGAGAATGATGGCGATGGTGACCATGCCCCAGACCGCGTCGAGCGCGATCTTGCAGCGCTTGGCGCAGCGGTACCACCTCGCCCTTCGGGATAGTCGTTGCGGTAGGCGATGATGAGGACGAGGATGATGAGCGAAAGCCCGAGCAGCAGCGCCGGAATGATGCCGGCCATGAACAGATGCGCGACCGAGATCGTCCCGCCGGCCGCGATCGAATAGATGATCATGTTGTGCGAGGGCGGCACGAGCAGCGGCTGCAGCGAGCCCGAGATCGTCACGTTCACGGCGAACAGGCGCGGATAGCCGTTCTTGATCATCTGCGGGATCATCACCGAGCCGACCGCGGCGGTATCGGCGACGGAGGAGCCGGAGATGCAGCCGAACATGGTCGAGGCGAGGATGTTGACCAGCGCCATGCCGCCGCGGATGAAGCCGACGAACACCTTGGCGAGGTTGACCAGCCGCTCGGCCATGCCGCCGACCGCCATGATGGCGCCGGCCAGGATGAAGAACGGGATCGCCAGCAGCGAGAAGCCGCTCATGCCGCCGGAGACTTTCAGCATCACGGCTTCGAGCGGGATGCCGACCCACAGTGCGGCGAGAATGGAGGCAATGCCGAGCGCATAGGCGACCGGCATGCCCATGAGGCAGACGATGGTGAAGCTGCCGATGAGGATGAGGACGTCCATGGCCCGCGGCCCTTCGTTATCCGATCATTCCGTCGACAGCTGGCTGACGGTCTCGGGCTCGGGCTCGGCAGAAGAATTTCTGCGTCATGAAGCGCTCGATCACGAACAGCGCGGTGAGCGCGCCGCCGATCGGGATCGGCAGATAGGCCAGGCCCACCCAGATGATCGGGAAACTCGGGGATGGCCTGATACCACGTGGCCTGCACGAGCTTGATGCCCCACACCAGCATGAAGAGGTTGGTCGCGAGCATGCAGATCTTCGAGGAACCAGCCGAGATAGGACTTCGCCGGCTCGCCGAGAAAGGCAGGCAGCACGCCGACGCCGATGTGCAGATACTCGCGGTAGCAGACGACGGCCGACAGGAACGACAGCACGATCATCAGCAGCACCGCCAGCGGCTCGGGCCAGGACGCGGCGCTGTTGAGCACGTAGCGGCAGAAGACGCCGTAGGGGATGATGATCACGATCGATCACGAGGCACAGCGCCCGGCAACGAAGAGGCAGGCGCGATGAATTTCATCCATCGCGCGGATGTATTGCGGCCTTCATTGCCTTCTCCCTCGGCAACGGCACACGAGCCGGCCGGCGCTCGCGTGGAAACCGCCGGCGCTTGTCAGCGGGCAGCAAGCTTCACTTCACGTCCTGGATGCGCTGGATCAGTGCGGCGTGCTGGGCGCCGTACTTGTCCCACACGGGCTTGACGGCGGCCTGGAACGGCTTGCGTTGTCGGCCACGTCGTTAACCTGCGCCCCGGCTTCATGCATCTTCTTGATCGACTTCTTCTCGCGCTCGTACCAAAGCTTGCGCTGCTCCTGCTGCGCCTCCTTGGCGAGCTTCAGTGATCAGCGCCTGGTCGTCCTTGGACAGCGTCTCCCAGGTCTTCTTCGAGAACACCAGGATCTCCGGAATGATCAGGTGCCCGGTCGTCGAGTAGTACTTGGCGTAGCGGTAGTGCTGGCCGCTCTCGTAGCTCGGCTCGTTGTTCTCCGCACCGTCGACCACGCCGGTCTGCATGCGCGTTGACCAGCTGGTCGAAGCCCATCGGCGACGCCGTTGCCGCCGAGCGAGTTCATGGTGTCGACGAACACCGGATTGCCCATCATGCGGATCTTGAGGCCCTTGAGGTCCTCGACCGTCTGTGATGGGATGCTTGCTGTTGTAGACGTTGCGCGTGCCGGCGTTCATCCAGCACAGGCCGATCAGGCTCGGCGGTCGGATGGTCGGAGAGCTTCTTCAGCAGCTCGTCGCCGATCGGGCCGTCGATCACCTTTTCCATGTGCGCGTTGTCGCGGAACATGAAGGGCAGGTTGAAGACGTTGAGCTCGGGCACGATCGGGCCCATCGGCCCGACGCTGATGCGGGCGATCTGCAGCGCGCCGACCTGCGCCTGCTCGATCATCTCCTTCTCGCCGCCGAGCTGCATCGACGGGATACATCTGGATGCTGATGCGGCCGTTGGTGGCGGCCTCGAGCTTCTTGCCCATGCACGACCGCCTCGACGGTCGGATAGCCGAGCGGATGCACGTCGGTCGCCTTGAGCACCTGCTTGGTTTGCGCCAGCGCCCGGGGTCCCTGAGCGCACTCAGCGCCAGACCCCGCAAGCCCCAACTTCACGACCGACCGCCTATCCATGGGGGTTCCTCCGTTCGCCATCTCCTGCCGTTGTTGGGTGAGCGCACGAATCCGTCTTGCACGTGGTTGCTTGCGCATCGGATCGGCAGTGAAACAATTGTACGATGACCAGACGAATTGGCAGCCTGGTGCCGATCCGCTCGCCGACTGACAAGCCGGCTTTCTGCGCCGTTGCGCCCGAGCCGCAACCTGGCACTGAAGAGATCGTCGACCGGATAGCAAGGTGAAATCCGCAGCGGCCGACTCCAGCCCGGATCCAGGCTGCCGACCGAACAAAAGCTGATGCTCGCCATGCGGGTGAGCCGCACCGTGGTGCGCGAGGCCGTCGCCGCCCTGCGTGCCGAAGGACTGGTCACAACGCGCCAGGGTTCCGGGGCGTTCGTGGCGGCCGATGCGCGCCGTAGCGCCTTTCCGCATCGATCCCGACGGCCTCAGTTCGATCGGCGACGTGCTGAACGTGATGGAGCTGCGCGTCGCCGTAGAGGTCGAATCGGCAGCGCTGGCCGCCGAGCGCGCCAAGGGCTGGCAGATTGCCGCCATCATGAAGTCGCTAGCCGACGTCGATGCGGCGATCGACAGCGGCGACAGCGCCGTCAGAGAGGATTTTGCTTTTCATCGCGCCATTGCCGATGCCACCATGAACCCGCAACTGGTGAGCTCCTGGCTTTCCTCGGGCAGCATGCAATCCCGCGACACAGCATCCGCACGACCCTCGGCTACTCCCGCTGAGCAGCACAGCTGATATTTGGCACGCATTCAAAAGGAGCACCGGCGCATCGCCGACGCCATACGCAACCGTGACGGCACCGAGGCGCGTCGCGCCATGCGGGCGCACCTGGCAAAAAGTCTCGAGCGCTATCTGCCAGCCTGCTCCTGCGGGCAGGCGAGCCGGCAGTTGAGGCGCTGGACAAGCGGGCGACCACGAAGAGAGGAGGCGAGCAATGAAGCGCGTTCTGTTGACGGGGCCGCCGGCGACATCGGCCGGCGCCTGCGCACGCTGCTGAAGCCGATCTATCCGCAGTTACGCTGAGCGACATCAAAAGGCCCGCCGATTTGGCTGAGCGAGGAGGAATTTGTGGTCGGCCGAGCTTGGCGATTTGGCCGCGGTCGAAGGCGGGTCGTCGAAGGCTGCGACGGGCATCATCCACCTCGGCGGGCATCTCGGTCGAAGGCTCCCTGGGAGACCATTCTGCAACGTCCAACATCATCGGCTGCCGCAATCTGTTCGAGGCCGCGCGCCGCCAGGGCGTGCAACGCGTGGTCGTTTCGCCTCGTCCAACCACGCGGTCGGCTTCTACCCACGCGCGCCACGCGCATCGGCACCGATGTCACGGTGCGGCCGGACACACGCTACGGCGTGAGCAAGGCGTTCGGCGAGGCGCTTGGGCTCGCTCTACGCCGACAAACACGGATTGCGCGTGCTGTGCCTCAGGATCGGCAACCTCGGCGACAAGGCCGCTCGACCAGCGCCGGCTGGCGATCTGGCTCAAGCCCCGAGGACCTCGTGCAGCTGATCCGCATCGGCCTCGAACATCCCGACCTCGAGCTACGAGATCTTTCTACGGCGCCTCCGTTCAACGAACGCAGCCTGGTGGGACAACAGTCGCGCCTACGCCTATGGTTACCGCCCGACCGGCGCAGGGCTGAGGATTTTCTGCGAACAGGCTCTGGCCGAGCCCATGACCAAGCTCACCACGCCGATCCGGTCGGCGATTTGCTACCAGGGCGGCACGTTCTGCAGCCAGGAGTTCAGCCGGCGACAGGCGCAAAGTTTGGAAGTGAGGCCTGCGCGATGCCCGCGCTGCGCATCCTGCTCACGCCACACGCCGCAAATGCGGCAGAACTATTTCGGCGCCCGCGCTTTGCTCACTAGCGCCTTGGGAAGCTGGCGCTGCACGAGCGCACGTCCGCTCGATACGGCGGGATTGGTCGAGGCGGCAGTGGGCTGCCAGATCATCATCGCCGATCGCGCCACCGCCTGCGCGGCCGAAGCCTTCGCGGCATTGCCCGAGCTCGCCGCGGTCTGCCGCGTCGCCGTGGACATCCGCAATATCGATGTTGCCGCCGCCGGCAGCACGGGGTGCTGATCACGCATGCGGGCCGAAGCTGGGCTCGCCGCGCGGTCAGCGAACTGGTGATCGGTCTCATGATCGATGCCGCGCGCGGCATCTCGCGCGCCAACATTGCCCACAAACGCGCCAAGGCGCCGGAAGTCGGCATAGGGCGCCAACTTGCGGCTCTACGGCCGGCATCATCGGCTACGGACCACTCGGCCGTTGCGTCGCGAGCTGGCGCTGGCGTTCGGCATGTGCGTGCTGAGTCAGCGATCCCTACGTCATGGTCGAGCACGATCGCGATCGAACAGGTGGACCTCGATGACCTCCTGCGCCGCGCCGATTTCGTGTTGCCGCTGGCCGTGGCGACGCCCGGGACCGGAAAAACCTGATCAGATCGCAAGGCGCTTTCCAGCGGATGCGGTCCGATGCGGCCCCTGGCCAATCTGTCAGCGCGGCAACCCCGCAGTCGACGAGACCGCGCTGCTGCGAACGCCACTCGGAGGCAGGACGGATTGCCAGCGCCGCCATGGACGTCGGGCGCGCGCCCGGACCAAGTGCCATCGCCCTGCCTGGCCGAGCGTCCCGACGTGGTGGCGACGCGCGCGCATCGGCTGAGGCCTGACGCGGGCGGCGATCCGAGGGACAGGCTCTCGGAAACCGTCGAACAGGTCCGAGAGCCTCTCTGCCCGCCTGGCCAAGCGCCGCCGACGGGATCCGTCGATGCCGAGAGCGCAACCAAGCTCTCGCGACTTGTCGCGGTCGCGGGTGGGGACTGAGGCCAATGCGCATCACCGCCGACCTCAAGACCCACGTACTCGAAGCCCAGCTTGTCGGAAGCGTTTGCTTGGTCGTTCACCGGCACGGCCGACGCGCGCAGCTGCGTGGTCGAGGTGATTTGCGAGGACGGTACAGTCGGCTGGGGCGAGTGCTTCGGTCCGGCGCCGCCTCAATGCGCGCCATCGTCACCGCCTTCCGCCCGCACGTGGTCGGCATGCGATCGTGCTCGCCAGCGAGCAGATCTGGATGCAGCTTTACAGTCAGCTTCCGCGACCAGGGTCAAGAGGGCTCACGATCACGGCCTTAAGGCGGGCTCGACATCGCCCTATGGGACATCAAAGGGCAAGCACTTTCCGAGCGCGCCGGCGCCACGTGCTGATGGGCGGGCCGCTGCGTCCGGCGACTGAGGTCCGCGCCTACGCCACCGGCACCTACGCGCGGCTCGGCCGATCCCCTGAGCTCTATCGTCGATGAAGTGCGCGGCTACGTGCAGCAGAGGATTTCCGGCCGTGAAGCTCAAAATCGGCTTCGGCGTCGGCGGCCGATGCGGCCCTGATCCGGGCCTGCCGTGTGAGGCGATCGGCCCCAAGATCGGCTTGATGCTCGATGCCAACCATGGCTACGACGCCGTCGAGGCGGTGGCGCTCGGCCGGCGCCATCGCCGATTGCGAAATCGGTTGGTTCGAGGAGCCTGTGGTGCCGGAGGACCTCGCCAGCTACCAAGAGGTGCGGCGCGGCCAGCCGATACCGGTGGCGGGCGGAGAGACCTGGTTTGCGCGCTGGAATTTCCAGCGAGGCGCTCAGCGCCCGCGCCGTCGACATCATCCAGCCCGATATCTGCGCGGTCGGCGGGCTTTCGAAGCCAAGAAGATCGCCGACATGGCCGTCACATTCGGCGTGCGCTGCGTGCCGCACGTGTGGGGCACCGGCATCGGACTTGCGGCCGCGCGCTGCAGCTGCATGGCCGTGCTGCCTGCACAACCCGCCGCGGCAAACTCCAATCGAGCCCCTGCTTGGAATTTGATCGCTCCGGAACATCCCTTCCGCCAGGCGATCCTGAAGGCGCCGATCGAGCACATTTCGGGAATGGTGATGATCCCGCAAGGCCCGGGTTTAGGAATCGAGGTGGATCGCGCCACGCTTGCGCGCTTGCGAGTAAGGCCGCATGAGCCTGCCGCCAACCCGAGCCAGCGCCGTCGCGCCAGACCCCGCCCAAGGTCCGTGGGCGCGGTCTACGAGCCGCAGGAATGGCGCCCGGCCGCGACCCGAGGGCAGGCCCATCACACGGTGGCCCCGCCTTCCTGCGCGCCCGCGCGGCACCCTCCCCCGTGCCAGTTTGCCGCCGCGCGCGGTTTGGCCGACCCTGGCAGCCCGGCGATTAAAATGGCCGCAGACGACAATGCCTCCGCCGCAAACGCGCTCGGCGCGTTCCTGCCTCGCAAGACGGGGACCTGCCCTCGCAAGACGGGACAAGAGCACTCGCCAAAGGCAATCGCAACGGGCACCCGACGGGCCGCGCCCGGTACTCGCGTGCGCCCCAGATGGCGGCCACGGCCCGCTTTGACGCTTCCTTTTGCCACTCTCCGGGTTTGCCACTCTCTCTGGGCAGGCGCGCGCTCGGGATCAGGGTGCGGGCCGACCGCCGCTGCTGTTGCCGATCGCATCCCCGGTTGCCAAAGCTGCTCACCCCGGGCCATATGGCGCGCGCTGCTCGGGGGTGGTGCGCTGGTTGCGCGGCAAAAGGGGCGCCCGCAGCAAGCGCAGAATTGCAGCGGCCGCCAACAGGGTTCTTCTGTTCCCGGCGCCTTTACAGTACAGTCTGAGCAACGATGAAAAACTGGACACGTCAAAGGAGGAAATGACTGATGACCAAAGTGACTTCGCCGCCGGTTCGTGCAGGGCTCGACCGTGCTCGCCACAGCCGGCGGCATGGCCGGCATTCTTGCGACCCCGTACGGCGCCCGCCTACGCGCAAGCCACCACCGTCCACTGGCTGCGCTGGAACGACTTCGTGCCGGCCTCCGATCAGCTCCTGCGTCAGGAGTTGCTCCCCGAAGGCGAGAAGGCGCTCGGCATCAAGATCAACTTCGAGACCGTCAACGCCAACGACCTGCAGCCGCGCATCACCTCCGCGATCCAGTCCGGGCGCGGGACCCGATCTCATCATGCTCAACAACAACCACCCGCAGCTCTACGCGGAAAGCCTGGTCGGATATGGCGGACCTGGTCGAGCGAGCTCGCGGCAAGCCGAGGGCGGCGCACTATCCGCTCGTCAAGGCCAACTCCGGCGACGGCGGCAAGTGGCTGTCGATGCCGTGGGCCATCATCGGCGGCGATGATCGCCTACCGCAAATCCTGGTTCGAGGAGGTCGGCGCCGCGAAGTTCCCGGAGACCTGGGAGCACTATCGCGAGGTCGGCAAGAAGCTCGAAGGCGAAGGGACGCGCCGATCGGCCAGACGCTCGGCCACACCTTCGGCGACGCGCCGACCTTCTGCCTATCCCTTCCTGTGGTCGTGGGGCGGCAAGGAGGTCGAGGCCGACGGCAAGACCGTCGTCATCAACAGCAAGGAGACCGTCGAGTCGGTCAAGTTCATGATCGGCTTCTGGAAGGATGCGCACGACGAGGGTGGGCTTGCCTGGGACGATACCAACAACAACCGCGCCTTCCTGTCGCAGACCATCTGCGCCACGCTGCAACGGCGCCTCGATCTACATCGAGTCCTTGCGCAACCCCGACAAGTACATCGACGGAGAAGAACGCACAGCTGAAAACAGACATTCTGCATTCACCGTTGCCCAAGGGGCCTGCCGGCCAGTTCTCGATGCACACCTACCACTCGCACGTGCATGCCCAGCTACTCCAAGAATCAGAAGGCGGCGAAGGACTTCCTGAGGTGGGCGCATTCCAAGCCCGTGTACGAGAAGTGGTTCATCTCGCAGCAGGGCTTTGCCACGCCCACCACGCCGAGTGGGAGAAGCATCAAGGTGTGGGACGAAGACCCGGTGATGGCGCCCTACAAGGTTGCCGGCCAGCTTGGCCTCAGCGCCCGGCTACGCCGGTCCTTCCGGCAGAAAGGCGGGCGAGGTGCTCTCGAAGTACATCATCGTCGACATGTACGCCAAGGCCGTTGCAAGGCATGCCGGCCGAGGAAGCCGTCAAATGGGCTGAAGGCGAACTCAAAAAGGTCTACGGCTAGCAGGTCCCTCAGCTTCGGCCGGTTGCCGGCCGAAGCTCTGGCAAATATGCCTTCGCCGAGCGCCGGTCCGGCGAAGGCAATGCAGGGCGAAAGGATGGCTCGATGGCAGTCGAAGCGATCAGCAGCATTCAATACTCCCCCTCAGCCGCGGCGGCAGCGGGCTGCTGGAAGACGAGCGCTGGCTCGCCGTTCATGCTGCTGGTTCCGACGGTGATCCTGCTCGGACTGTTCATCGCCTATCCCTTCGTGCGCGGCATCCTGCTGTCGGTTACGAACACGCGCGTCAGGCGTCGCCGGCGATTTCGTGGGCTTCGCCAATTATTACAAAATCTGGAACGACTCGATCTTCCGCACGGCCGTCTACAACACCTTCCTCTACACGGCCGTCACCACCGTCTTCAAGCTGGCGATTGGGTCTGTGGCTGGCGATGCTTGCTGAACCGCAATTTCACGCGGCAAGGCCTTCACCCGCGCCTTCATCCTGTTGCCCTTCATCATTCCCGACCGTGCTGTCGACCTTTGCCTGGCGCTGGATGTTCGACCCGACTTTCAGCGTCATCAATTGGACGCTCTACCATCTGGGCGTGATCACGGGGCGCATCAATTGGCTGGGCGATCCCGACCTCGCCATGATCTCGATCATCGTCGTCAACATCTGGCGCGGCGTGCCATTTTTCGCCATCAGCCTGCTCGCGGGGCTGCAGACCATCAGTCCGGAGCTCAATGAAGCGGCGGCAATCGACGGCGCCAAGCCGTGGCAGCGGTTCTGGCATGTCACCTGGCCGCTCCTGCTGCCGGTGACCATGGTGGTCGTCCTGTTCTCGGTCATCCAGACGCTGGCCGACTTCCAGATTGTCTACGTCATGACCGGTGGCGGGCCGGCCAACGCCACGCATCTGTTCGCCACCTACGCCTATCAGATCGGTGTCGGCACTGGCCTGTTGAGCCGAAGGCGCGGCTATCTCGTTGGCCATGTTCCCGGTGCTCCTCTTGATCGTCATTATCCAGCTCCTCTACATCCGTCGCGTGGAGACGCGTTGAAGCCATGATCGAAGGCGCGCAAATGGAGACGTGGGTCTACTTCTATCTGCCCATGGCATTCTTCCTGCTGTTTCTCTTGTTCCCCTTCTACTGGATGATCATCACCAGCTTCCGGCCGGACGGTGAGCTCTACCGGCCCTGGAACGCGGTAACTACAACCCGTTCTGGACCACGAAGCCGACCCTGGAGCACGTCCGCTATCTGTTCGAGGAAACGCTGTTCTCGGCCTGGCTCTGGAACACCGACCTTCATCGCCCTCGTCTCAACCGGCGATCTCGCTCGTGTGCGGGTGTTTGCCGGCTACGCCTTGTCGCGTCTGAACTTCCCATTTGCCGGCAGTCTCGGTACCGGCATCTTTATCACCTACCTGGTGCCGCAGACGCTGCTCTTCATCCCTCTGGCCGAGATCATTCGCAATTACAATCTGGGCGACACGTCCTGGTCGCTGATCCTTACCTATCCGACGTTTCTCATTCCCTTCTGCACCTGGCTGATGATGGGTTACTTCAAGGCGGTGCCGAAGGAGCTCGAAGAATGCGCCCGCATCGATGGCGCCTCGCGTTGGCAGGCGATGCTCTACATCATCATCCCGGTCGCCATTCCCGGCATTTTGTCGGCCGGCATCTTCGCCTTCACCCTGTCCTGGAACGAGTTCATCTATGCCCTGGTCTTCCTGTCCTCGCCGGCGCAAAAGACGGTGCCGGTCGGCGTGACGTCCGAGCTGATCCGCGGCGATGTGTTCTTCTGGGGACCGCTGATGGCGGGAGCGTTGCTGGGCTCGGTCCCGGTGGCCGTCGCCTATTCCTTCTTTTGTGGAGCACTACGTCGTCTGGCCTGACCGGCTCGGTAAAGGCTGACGACAGGCAACGAACGGCGCTGCGCGGCAACGCGCGCAACGGCGCACTGGGTGGAGGCGGACGGGAGCGAATGGCGCAGGTCGTACTCAAGGAGCATCAACAAGTTCTACGACGCCGTGCACGCCGTCAAAGATGTCAATCTGCAGATCCGCGACAAGGAGTTCTTGGTGTTCGTGGGCCCGTCGGGCTGCGGCAAGACCACGACGTTGCGCATGATTGCCGGGCTCGAGGCCATCAGCTCCGGCGACATTTCGATTGACGGCCAGGTCGTCAATGAACTTGCTCCCATGGATCGCGACATCGCCATGGTGTTCCAGAACTACGCGCTCTACCCGCACATGAGCGTGTACGACAACATGGCGTTCGGCCTCAAGATGCGGAAGTTCGAGAAGAAGGAGATCACCAAGCGCGTCAATGCGGCGGCCGACATTCTCGGCATCGGCGAGTACTCTGAGCCCGCAAGCCGCGCCAGCTTTCCGGCGGGCAACGCCAGCGCGTCGCGCTCGGCCGCGCCATCGTGCGCCATCCCGAGGTCTTCCTGTTCGACGAGCCGCTGTCCAATCTCGACGCCAAGCTGCGCGTGCAGATGCGCGTCGAGCTCAAGAAACTGCACCAGCGCGCTCGGCACCACGGCGGTCTACGTCACGCACGACCAGGTCGGAGGCCATGACGCTCGGCGACCGCGTCGTGGTGATGAAGGACGGCGTCGTGCAACAGGTCGGCGAGCCGCTCGAGTTCTACAATCGGCCCGCCAACAAGTTTGTGGCGGGCTTCATCGGCTCGCCGGCGATGAACTTCGCCGCCGTGACCATGGCCGACGGCAACGGTCGGATTACCGCCAAGAACGCCGGACTGGAGATCGAGATCCCGGGGCTCAGGCCGAGCGCCTGCGCGCGCACTTGGGACGGCAGCTGATGCTGGGGATCAGGCCCGAGGACCTGCACGTTGCCCACGCCGGCGATCCCAAGGGTCTCACCTTCAATTCCCGGGTCGAGGTGGTCGAGAAGTTGGGCTCCGAGATCCTGCTCGACGTCCGCGTCGGCGAGGATCCCATGGTGGCCGCCGTCGATCCCACCACCCAGCGCCAAGGCGCAGGACCAACTGCAGCTTGCGGTCAACCCCGAGCGCCTGCACTTCTTCGACGCCAGGACCGAAGCGGCGCTTTGACGGCCCGCGCCGCCGCCGCTGGGCTCAGTTGGCAAAGCGAAACAGCAAGACGTCGCCGTCCTGACGACGTACTCCTTGCCCTCGAGCCGCATCTTGCCCGCCTCCTTGGCGCCGAGTTCTCCGCCCATCGCCACGTAGTCGTCGTAGGCAATGGTTTCGGCGCGGATGAAGCCCCGCTCGAAATCGGTATGGATGGCGCCCGCGGCCCGTGGCGCCTTGGTGCCCGCCGGCACGGTCCAGGCGCGCGCTTCCTTCGGGCCGGCGGTAAAGAAGGTGATGAGGTCGAGCAGCCGATAGCCCTCGCGGATGAGCTGGTTCAATCCGGGCTCGACCAGGCCCAGGTGCGCAAGATAGTCCTGCCGGTCCTGCTCGGACAGGCTCGCCAGCTCGGCCTCGATCTTGGCGCAAATTGCGACCGAGCCCGCGCCTTCGGCCCTGGCCCGCGCGCCCACCTTGTCCGACAGCGCGTTGCCTCCGATCGAGGCCTCATCGACATTGCACACATAAAGCACCGGCTTGGCGGTCAACAGCTGCAGCTGACGGAAGGGGCGCTCCTCCTCCAGGGAGAGTTGCGCCTGCCGCGCCGGCCTGCCCTCCCGCACGAGCGCCAGCGCCTTGTCGATCAGCGCGAGCTGCGCCTCGGCGTCCTTCTCGCCAGACTTGGCCTTTTTCTGCAAGGGCTCGCGTCGCCGTTCCAGGCTTTCCAGATCCGCCAGCATGAGCTCGGTCTCGACCGTGTCAGCATCGGCAATCGGATCGATGCGACCCTCCACGTGCGTGACGTCGGGATCCTCAAAACAGCGCAGCACATAGGCAACCGCATCGACTTCGCGAATGTGGGAGAGAAACTGGTTGCCCAAACCTTCGCCCTCTGAGGCGCCGCGCACGAGGCCGGCGATGTCGACGAATGTAAGCCGGTTGGCATCACCGCGGCCGACTTGGCGATGCCGGCGAGCCTATCGAGGCGCGGGTCGGGGACGCCGACCTCGCCGACATTGGGATCGATCGTACAGAAAGGATAGTTGGCCGCCTCTGCGGCGGCCGTCTGTGTCAAGGCGTTAAACAGCGTCGACTTGCCGACGTTGGGCAGGCCGACGATGCCGCATTTGAAGCCCATGGGATCAGTCCGTTTGCCCGCGGCCCTTCAGCCATCGTTTGAGATTTTCGGCAAAGGCGCTGATCGACTTGGCCCGCGTCTCGCCGCCGCGGGGCGGTGCGGCCGGAGGTGTTCGCTCGCCGCCGGTGCCAGCGTCTTTGCGACCGTCTTTGCCACCGTCTGGGGCGGCTAGTGCCCGGCTTGGCGGGGCCGGGCTTGCTGATGGCGCGTGCAACCTCGGCGAGAAAGCGCTGCTCGTCGCCGGCGGCCAATCGACCCGCGGCATCCGGCGATCGCATCAAGCAGCGGCTCGAGCCAGTCCGCGTCGGCCTTGGCGAAGTCGTGCAGCACATAGCCGCTCACCAGGTGTTTGGCACCGGGGCGGCCGATGCCCACCCGTACGCGGCCGTAGTCGTTGCCAATGTGTGCTGTGATGGAAGCGAAGTCCGTTGTGGCCGGCATTGCCGCCGCCCGTCTTCCACGCGCACCTTGCCCGGCGCCAGATCGAGCTCGTCGTGGAACACCAAGACGTCGGCGTCGGCAATCTTGAGGGAAGCGTTGCGCATCCTGGACCGAGCGGCCGCTGTCGTTCATGTAGGTCTGCGGTTTCAAGAGCACGACGCGTCGCCCGCCGATGACGCCGTCGCTGCTGAGGCCATGGAAGCGCTTTTTCCATGACCCCAGGTCGTGACGCGCGGCAACTGATCCACGGCCATGAAGCCGACATTGTGACGATGGCGCGCATAGGCGCTGCCCGGCTGCCGAGGCCGACCAGCAGCTTCATGTCATGGGTGTCCGCAGCGAAAGGCGCTGCGCCAGCGGCGCCGAACCACTTCTTGCCCGCCGCAGGCTTGGCGGCAGCCGGTTTGGCGGCCTCCTTGCCGGCGGGAGCCTTGCCGCCGGCGGCCTCCTTGCCGGCGGTCTTGGTCTCGCCAGCCGCCGCAGCGACTGCGGCCTCCCACCTTCCGGCACGGCCATCGCCTTCGACCGCCGCCGCGGCATCGGGTGTGGTGGTGGTTTCTCTTCAATCTTGTGGCCGGCGATGGTGGCCACGGTGAAATCGCGGTTGAGGATGGTCGGTTTCACCCCTTCGGGTATCTTGGTCGCCGAGATGTGGACCGAACGGCCGATCTCCAGGCCCTCGAGATTGAACCTCGAAGAAATCCGGGATCGCATTGGCAGGCGCGGTCACCTCGACCTCATGGCGCACGATGTTGAGCACGCCGCCGCGCTTTGAGGCCGGGGAGAGCGCCTCATTGATGAACCGCACCGGCACGTTCACACGAATGCGCGCGCGCAGGTCCCACGCGCTGGAAATCGACGTGCAGCGGCGTATCTCTTGATGGGATCGAGCTGCACTTCGCGTGGGATCACCTGGCACTTGTTGCCGTCCGCTGAGATCGTGCACCGTCGACAAGAACTTGCCACGACCCACGGCCAGCAACGAGATCCTTAAAGTCGAGCGCGATGTTTTGCGGCTCCGCCTTGTCGCCGTAGAGTACGCCGGGAACGTTGCCTTGACGGCGAATCCGCCCGGGCCTGCCCTTGCCGGCGCGCGGACGCGCGGACGCTTTGATCTCATTGGCCTCAGCCATGGCGATCAACTCCTGATGGAAAGCGGTGCCGGCCCGCATCGTGCCGGTGAGCCCCAATTGGCGGGCGTTATAGCGGCGGCGGCCCCGGCGCGCAACCGGCCTCCGCGCGCGTGCCGCTCGCCGCGGCGTGGAACCGCCAGCAAGCCGGCGGGCGGCCCCTCGAGCGAGGCACTGACCTTGCCGGCTGCCGCTGCCCCAAGCCCCCGAACGAGCCCCGAACGAGCTCCCGATCGCAACGGCCGCGAGCAAGGCCGTCAGGAAAGGAAGCCAAAAGCCCGCCGGGCGCGCGAGCCCGGGCTAGGGCGCCGGCAGCGGAATCCAGTTGTACAGCGCGATGCCGTCCGTCCACCACCACCGTTGTCCCCGTTACGTGCAGCCGGCAAAACGGTCCGAGAGAGCGCCAGCGCCATATCGGCCATGTCGTCGGCGCGGCCCAGGCGCCCGAGCGGGATCTTGCCGGCGAAGTCGAAGGCGGCCGCATTGAACCCGCCGCCGGGGACCGCACCCGGCGCCAGCGCATTGACGCGGATGCCGGCGGGGCCCAGCGCCCGGGCGAGCTCTTTGACCAGCATGGTCTGTGCGGCCTTCTGGCGGCGGAGTAATGGGGGAATATTGCGCGGCGTCTCGGCATGCAGCGAGGTGATGAACAGCATACGACCCTTGATGGCGGCCGCGCGCATGCGCCGCCCAAGCTCCCGCGCCAACAGAAATCCCGAGCGCACGTTGGTGTTGAGCATTTGATCAAAGGTCTCTTCCGAGATCGCCAGCGCCCCATCGGCTTCCTTGCGGGCCGGCGAGGCGGAATGAACGAACATGGCGCAGGGGCTGGGCTCGGGGGAAGGGCGGCGCGCCAGCCGTGCGCGCTGCTGAGATCTCGCCGTCACGGCCTCGGCACGTCCACCGGCCTGGCGGATCTCAGCAACCACCGAGCCATTGCGGTCGGCATCCACATCGACGCAGCGCACGGGCCGCGCCTTCCCGCGCCAAGGCGAGCGCGATGGCTCGACCGATATTGAGGCCGACCCGGTGACCAGCGCGTCCTCGCCGCGGAAAAGACCGATCGGTGTTGGTGCCGGCATGAGACAAGCGCTTATTTTTGCGGAAGGCGTCGATGCTGACGACCTCTGTTCTCATTGCTGGCATCACCGGACCGGGCTTGAAGCCACGATCTGCGGCCTGCCAACCGGCCGCTCGGAACCGCGGCGGCTCGGCGGCCTTATCCGGAGCCGCGGCTTGCGCGGGGAACGGGTTTCTTTTCGAGCTTGCCCGGTTGCGCCTCCACGACCGCCGCCTCGGCGGAGCCGAGCGCCTCACCGGCGAGATCCGAATCCTCAAACTGCAGGCCGTAGGGAACGCTTGGATCGAAAACACCTTGATGGCGGCAAACGGAACCGACAGCCGCTCCGGGATGCCGTCAAATGTGAGCTTGACCTCGAAGCGATCGTCGCCGACGCCCAATCCCAGAAGCGGTGCTGCAGCACCACCGTCATCTCCTTGGGATATTTTTCGCGCAGCCGCTGGAGAGCGACACGCCCGGCGCCTGGGCGTCGAAGGCGATATAGAAATGGTGCTCGCCTGGCAGGCCGGTCTTGGCCACGCGCGCCAGGACCATGCGCACCATCGAACGCATGGCGACCTGCGCCAGTGCTTCGTAGTCGATATTCGGCTCAGCCGTCATGCACCAACAAAAGGCCACGGGCCAGCCGTGGCGAACAGAGTAGTGGAGGGCTTCTGTTGCCCGGTGCCCTCCGAAACCGCGCCTGCCGTTGCTAGACGTCAGGCTTCAGATTTAGACGCTTTCGCGCCGCGTTACGCAGCGAGAGCCGCCTCAGCATAGTTGTCACTGGCAACTATTCTGATTGACCCGATAACGGCGGTATCATGCCGAGCGAAAGCGCACCCTTTACACCCTCGTCGATCCTGTTCGCCTCCGCGCAGACGCCGCCGCTGGCCGGCGGCATCTGGTGGAGGCGCCGGGTACTGCCCCCGGGTCCGATAGGCTTATTACGATGTCCATTTATCGCCATAGCCGGACGAATCCGGCCCCTCTAATATAGGAAATCTTGGCCCCAAAAAAAGCTTCCCTATTCGAGGCCTGCCAGGCCAGGAATGGCGGGATCGCAAGCAGCCTTTGCGGCAAGGAACCGTGGCGGAAAATCAGCCATCTCGCGCCGGCGGCGGCCTTCTTCTGGGGGGCCCGCCTATCGCGCGCAGACGCCCTGGGGCGCCGTGCTGGGCTGTGCTGGCCGCGGCACTGATCACGCTTGTGGGCATTCTGGCGGCCATCTTTTTGTCGGCGCGGCCATATCTCAGCACGACCTCGCGGGGGCCGAGAGCCCCCGGTGCGCGGGCATGTTGCCCCGACAACGCTCGGCGTGTGGCAGGCGGCCACCATCGCCCTGACGCTGGCCGCCAGCCTCTTGTTCGGCGGGCGCCTCGGCGACGTACTCGGCCCCTCAATGCCCCAGTGGCGGCGCCTTCGTCTACCTGTCGGCGATCCTGGCGATGGTGGTCCCTGCAGCCACTTGTGAGCATCGCCCAGTATATTCCTGCGTCGGGCGACATGTTCGCCGATCTGCGTCCCCTTCGTCGACGTCGCCATCGGCCCGAACTGGGGCTTGGCCCTGCTCGTGGTCGGCATCGGCGCCCCGCTCTCGGAGGAATTGCTGTTTCGCGGCTTTCTGCTCGGCCCCGGCCAAAACCCGCCTCGGTTTTGCCGGTGCCGCCCTCATCAGTACGACGCTGTGGACGGCCTTGCACGCCGGCTACTCCTTGATCGGGATCGTCGAAGTCTTCACGATCGGGCTCTTCTTTCGTGGATGTTGTGGCGCACGGGCAGCCTGCGGGTGCCAATTTTTGCCACGCGCTCTACAACTCCTTGATCGTATGCATGCTCCGCTTCCTCGCCCTGCCGGGCGCGTCGATTGGCTAGCCAGCGAATCGCACTAAACTAACGGGATGCGCAGGCCTATCTCGACCTCCTGCGCCGCGTGCGCACGCAAGGCGTTCGCAAGAGCGATCGCACCGGCACCGGCACGCTCAGCGTCTTCGGCCACCAGATGCGTTTCGACCTCATGCCGAGGCTTCCCGCTGGTCAGCACCAAGAAGGTCCATCTCAAATCGGTGATCCACGAGCTGCTGTGGTTCCTGCGCGGCGACACCAACACGGCCTACCTGCAAGGCGCACGGGGTCAGTATCTGGGACGACTGGGCGGACGCAAACGGCGACCTGGGGCCGGTCTACGGGGCCCAGTGGCGGTCTTGGCCAGCCGGTGACGGCGCGCACGATCGATCAAATCGCCGGAAGTCGCCCAGGCGCTCAAGCGCAATGCCGACAGCCGGCGCTTGATCGTCACGGCCTCGGAATCCGGCCGATATCCCGCGCATGGCGCTTGGCACCCTGCCATTGCCCTGTTCCAGTTCTTACGTGGCCGACGGCCGCCTCTCGTGCCAGCTCTATCAGCGCTCCGCCGACGTCTTTCGGGCGTGCCCTTCAACATTGCAAGCTATGCGCTTTTGACCATGATGATGGCGCAAGTGACGGGCTCACGCGCTGGGCGACTTCGTGCACAGCTTCGGCGATGCGCATCTCTACCTCAACCACCTCGAGCAGGCAGACCTGCAGCTCGCCGCGCAAACCGCGGCTCTTGCCCAAGATGCACCTCAACCCTGACATCGGCTCGATCTTCGATTCCGCTACGAGGACTTCCAACTGACCGGCTACGACCCGCACCCCACATTAGGGCCGAGGTGGCGGTGTGAACACGAGGCGGTGCGCATCGCCTTTGTGGCGGCCGCCGCCGCCAACGGGGTGATCGGCCGTGACGGCCAACTCCCTGGCGGCTGCCGTCCGACCTCAGCTGATTTCGCGCGCTCACCCTCGGCAAGCCCGTCATCATGGGCCGCAAAACCTACGCGTCGATCGGCAAAACCGCTCGACGGGCGCGACAACATCGTCCTGTCACGGCAGCCCGGCTTCAATCCACCCGGCGTCACGGTCGTCGCAAGAATTGAGGACGCCATTCACCCGGCCGGCGGCTGGCGGTCCAACAAGGCGTCGATGAGGTGGCCATCATCGGCGGCGCCGAGGTCTTCGGCGCGTGCCCCTGCCGCTGGCCGACCGCATCTATCTAACCTTGGTCAAGGGCACCCCGGTCGGCGAAACTCGCCTGGCTCAGTTCGATCCTGAGACGTGGCAGGAAACCGGCGCGCGAGGTGATGGCAAAGGGGCCGCGTGACCAATATTGCGCCGATTTCATCGTGCTCGATCGTAAGAAAGAGTTAATCTTGCTAACCGTTGGCTCTAGCAGCCCGGAAACCCCATATGGCACATGGCGCGGGCCCGATTTGCGCGCGATGGGAGTGTGCCCCTATAAGCGACCAGCACGCGGATTTCCTTGCAACACTGGGTAACCGGCAGTGGGCAGTTTCGGTGGTTTTGCCGAAACGGACGGCCCAGCGACAGCCCTAGGGGACTACGGGGAGGCAAGCTCGATGCCTTGGAGCAACCAGAGTGGCGGCGGGGGCGGCGGACGGCGCGGAAGCGGCGGACCTTGGGGTCAGGGCCCTCGGGCGGGGGTCCCCATCATCAGCCTGACCTCGAAGAAATCCTAAAACGTAGCCAGGGACAAGCTGAAGCAGGTGATGCCTGGTGGCTCGGGACTGCCGGGATCGCTGGTGTTTCTGATCGCCGTGGTAGCGGCAGCGGTGCTGGCTTTTTATGCCTTTACGTTTTCGCGTCAATGCCGATGAACTCGGCATCGTTATGTTCTTCGGCAAGCCGACGCGGGCGGAGCCGCCGGGGCTGCACTTCCGGCTTCCCCTATCCGATCGAAGAGGTGCGCCTGCCCAAGGTGACGCAACAGCGCATCATTGAGGTCGGCATGCGCTCGGGCAGCGGCACGCGCCGGCTTTGGCGGCGGCATTCGCGACGTACCGGAGGAAAGCCTGATTTTGACCGGCGATGAAAACATCGTCGATGTCGACTTCGTCAGATTCTGGCGCATCAAGGATGCGCGCGACTATCTGTTCAACATCCAAAACCCCGAGGTGACGGTGAAGGAGGTGGCCGAAAGCGCCATGCGCGAGGTCATCGGTCAGTCCCCCATCCAGCCCATCCTTACCGAGGCGCGGCAAAAGACCGAGCAGGCCGTGCAAAAACTGATGCAAAGCTCTGCTCGATGCCTACGGCGCCGGCGTGCGCATCGATCAGGTGCAGTTGCAAAAGGTCGATCCCCCAACGCAAGTCATCGATGCCTTCCGCGATGCGCAAGCGGCGCGCGCGGACATGGAGCGGCTGCAAAATGAGCGCCTTCGCCTACGCCAATCGCGTGGTGCCGGAAGCGCGCGGCGAGGCGGAGCGCATTTTGCAGGGCGCCAGGGCCTACAAGGAGCAGTCCGTGGCCGAGGCCACCGGGCAAACGGCGCGCTTCCTCAAGCGTCTACGACGAATACAAGAAGGCGCCGGACGTGACGCGCAAACGCATGTATCTGGAGACCATGGAGCGCGTTCTGGGTGGCACCGACAAGATCATCGTCGACAGTAAGAGCGGGCAAGGCGTCGTGCCATTTTTACCGCTCGATCAATTACAAAAACGCAAGGAAAAGGAATAGGTACCACGCAATGCTGAGAGCCCTTGCTGCCAGCCTCGTTGTGCTCCTCGGCGTCGTCGCAGCCGCCGCCTACTTCTCGTTCTTCATCGTGCATGTGAACGAGCAGGCGATCGTGCTCGAATTCGGCAAGCCGGTCCGCATCATCAATGAGCCTGGATTGTTCTGGAAGATTCCGGTCGTGCAGACCGTGGACTATTTCGACAAGCGCATCCTGGATATCGATACCGCGCCGCAAGAGGTGACGGGCATCGGACCAAAGCGCATCGTGGTCGACACGTTCGCGCGCTATCGCATCACCGACCCACTGCTGTTCTACCAAACCATTCGTGATGAGCGCAACGTGCGTTCGCGCCTCGGCCCGATCACGGGATCGGCGCTGCGGCGGGTGCTCGGCGCGGCAACCTTCCAGGACGTCGTGCGCGACAAGCGCGAAGCCCTGATGAAGCAGATTGCCAACCAGGTCAACGAGGAGGGCAAGGAGTTCGGGCTACAGGTGGTCGACGTGCGCATCAAGCGCGCCGATCTGCCCGAGCAAAATTCCAAGAACATTTTCGACCGCATGCGGGCGGAGCGGCAACGCGAAGCGGCCGAGTTTCGCGCCGAGGGCGTCGGGCCGGCGCGAACCGCATTCGGGCCAATGCCGATCGCGAAGTCACCATCATCAAGGCGGAGGCGACGCGCGAGGGCGAGCGGACGCGTGGCGAGGGCGATGCCCAGCGCAATGCCATCTTCGCGGATGCCTTCAACCGCGACCCGGATTTCTTTGCCTTCTATCGCAGCATGCAGGCCTACGAGGCGGGCATCAAACCGGAGCGACACCCGCATAGCTGCTGGCGCCGGATAGCGAGTTTTTCAAGCATTTCAACAGCCCAGGTGCCAACCCCAATCCGCCGCAACAGGGAGCTCAACCCAAGCAATGAGCGACCTTCTCGTTGCCATCGGGTTGGTTATGGTAATTGAGGGTCTGTTGTGGGCGGTCGCCCCGCAAGTGGGGCTGCGGCTGTTGACGGCGGCCCAGCAAATGTCCGACCGAGCGCTGCGCTGCGGGCGCAGCGGCGGTGGCGGCGGGCGTTGTACTGGTTTGGCTGGTTCGAGGCTAAGGGTTTGGCTGGTTCAAGGCTAAGGTGGGGCACGCGTGGGCGGGCCGACGGTATGGAATTTCTGATCGGTGACTAGTCGTTGTCCGGCGAACGGTGAGGAGACAGTGGCCATGAGCCGGCTTGTTGCAGCAAGGATAGCCTTCATTGACGGTACCTCAGGCAGGCGGCGCCGGCGCTATCCCGCGGGCATTTGTTTATCGCGGCGGTCTCGCCGCAGCGATGCTCGTAGGGCTGCTGGCACCCGCCGCATCACAGATGCGCAATGGCCCGACCAGCGTGGCCCCCGTCGCCGAAAAGCTGATCGATGCCGTCGTCAACATATCGACCAGTCAGACCATGAAGGGGCCGGAGGGGTGCCATTGCCGCGCGTGCCCAAGGGTGCACCCTTCGAAGAGTTCTTCGAAGATTTCTTCAACCGCCGGGGCGGTCGCTCGCCGGCCGATCGCAAGGTCTCCTCGCTCGGCTCGGGCTTCGTGATCGACGGCAAGGAAGGCCTGGTCGTCACCAACAATCACGTGATCGACGGGGCTGACGAAATCATCGTCAACTTCCACGACGGCAGCAAGCTCAAGGTCGACAAAGTTCTGGGTAAGTGACACCAAGACCGACCTCGCCTTGCTCAAGGTGACGCCCGAAGAAGCCACTGCCCGCGGTCGCCTTCGGCGGCTCGACCAAGCATGCGGGTCGGCGATTGGGTGATGGCAATCGGCAACCCATTCGGCCTCGGCGGCTCGGTGACGGTCGGCATCATCTCCGCCAAGCAGCGCGACATCAACTCCGGTCCCTACGATGATTTCCTGCAAACCGACGCGGCCATCAATAAGGGCAACTCCGGCGGCCCGCTCTTCAATATGGATGGCGAGGTGATCGGCGTGAACACGGCCATCATCTCGCCGACCGGCGGCTCGATCGGCATCGGTTTCGCGGTTCCCTCCGATACGGCGGTGGCGGTCATCGACCAGCTGCGCCAATTCGGCGAGACGCGCCGCGGCTGGCTCGGCGTGAAAATCCAGTCGATTACCGATGAGCTCGCCGACACCCTCGGCGTCCAGGACAACAGCGGGGCGCTGGTGGCCAGCGTGACCGGCGAAAGTCCGGCGGCCAAGGCCGGCATCCAGGATGGCGACATCATCTTGAAATTCGACGGCAAGGACGTGAGCAGCATGCGCGGCCTGCCGCGGATCGTGGCACAAACTCCGATCGGCAAGGAGGTCGACGTTGAAATCCTGCGCAAGGGCCAACGAATGAACCTGCGTGTGGCCGTTGCCCGTTTGGTCGAGGACGATGATGCGGCCAAGGTCGCCACGCCCAAGGACGCGCCCAAGAGCAAGGGCAAGAGCCGCGGCAAGGAAAAAGAGAAAGACAAGGACAGCGGCAACAAACCGGGGAGCTCATTGATCGGTCTCGTGCTCGCGCCTCTGACCGACGAGCTGCGCGAGAAGAACGGCCTCGGCAAGGAGGTCAAGGGCGTGATCGTGCCGAGGTGGATCCGGCTAGTCCAGCCGCGGAAAAGGGTGTCAAGCCCGGCGATGTGATCGTGGAAGTCGCCCAGGATGCCGTCAACTCGGTCGACGACATCACCAAGGGCATCGACAAGGTGAAGAAGGCGGGCCGCAAGGCGGTGCTGCTGCGCCTGGAGAGCGGCAAGGTGGATTGCGCTTCGTCGCCATCCCCGTGGAATAGTCGCGGCTATTGCCGCGCAAAGGCGCGAGGAGAGCGCGATAGCAAAGGAAGCGGATATCCCTACAGCGGACCGGGAGGCAGCGTGCCCGAACGCCACAACCTTATCGATACCATCGCCGATCAAATCACCCCGGTGCACGCGGACGGCTACAAGTTCCTTGCGCTGGCCGCCGGCGTCGACCTTGTTTTTCTTTCTGCTGTGGCCGCCGCTCGGGTGGCTCGGTGCGCTGGTGACGGCCTGATCGCCTATTTCTTCCGCGACCCGCCGCGCGTCACGCCGTTGCGCGAGGGCCTGGTGCTTGCGCCCGGCGACGGCAAGATCTGCGCCATCGAGCGCCTGCGGCCCGCCGGGCGAGCTGGGTCTCGGCGATACCGAACGGCTCAGGATCTCGATCTTTCTTTCCATTTTTGACGTGCACATCAATCGTGCCCCGGTGGCGGGTCGCATCGCCCGATCCGTCTACGTGCAGGGCAGTTTCCTCAATGCCGCCGCCGACAAGGCAAGCGAACTCAACGAGCGCCGCGCCACCGTGATCGCCACACCGGACGGCAGCGAGATCGCTGTCGTGCAAATCGCCGGCCTCATCGCCCGTCGCATCGTCACCTTCCTCAACGAGGGCGAGAACGTCGGGACCGGCCAGCGTATCGGCCTCATCCGCTTCGGCTCGCGCGTGGATGTCTATCTGCCGCCCACACGCGAGGCGCTCGTCGCCGTCGGCCAGCGCGCAATCGGCGGCGAGACCGTACTTGCCGATCTCAAGTCGCAGGAGCCCGAGCGCGAGGCGCGGCTGCAATGAGTTGCTGACGAAGGACTACAGGCCAAGCCATGGATCCCTTCTTGCCAAAACTCGAGGATGCCGAGCGCCGGCGTCGCGGCCGCCTGCTCTTCCGTCACAACAAGATCCCCGTCCGGATGCTGCTGCCCAACTTTTTCACCCTCCTCAGCCTTTGCGCCGGCTGACGGCGATCCGCATGGCGATCGAATTGCGCTACGAGATGGCCATCGCCTTGGTGGTGATTGCCGCCCTGCTCGACGGCGTCGACGGCCGCCTGGCTCGCGCCCTAAAGGCGCAATCTAGGTTCGGTGCCGAGCTCGACAGCCTTGCCGACTTCGTCAATTTTGGCGTCGCCCCGGCGGTGATCGTCTTCATCTGGGGCCTCGGTACCCTGCGCGGGCTCGGCTGGATTTCGGTGCTCGTATTCGCCCTGGCGATGGGGCTGCGGCTGGCGCGCTTCAACGCCATGATCGATGTGGACAAGCCCGAATGGCAGGGCAACTACTTCACCGGCATGCCCGCTGCCGGCCGGCGCCATTACCGTGCTGCTGCCCCTGTATCTCGACGGCCTCGGCCTGTTCGACGTGCGTATGTGGCCCGTGCTCATTGCCTGCTACACCTTGCTGATGGCCTTTTGCTGGTTGCCACCATTCCGACCTTCTCCGGCAAGCTGCTGGGCGAGCGCATAGCCCGCGAATACGTGCTGCCGATTTTCGTGGCAGCGGCGGCATTGGTGGCCTTGCTAGTGACCTACCCCTACGAGACACTGGCCCTCGTCAGCATCATCTACTTGGGCTTTATTCCGGTGAGCTACAGGCGCTACCAGCAGAACTTGCGTGAACCCGCGCCGGAGATGGCGACGGCACCGCAAGCCGTCACCCAGCTGGGCTCGGAGACGCCGAGTGTGCCGGGTACGCCAGCCAGCGAAACCAAGCATTGAGGGCTGGCGGCGCGCGCCGACGCCTTGCGCGGCGCGACGCCCGGTCGCCTAGCGCGTTTCTTCTGGGGCGCGGTGATAGACGTCGTCGGCGCGCACGATGTCGTCCTCGCCCAGATAGCTGCCGATCTGCACTTCGATGAGCTCGAGCGGGGTTTTGCCCGGATTTTCCAGGCGATGCCACTGAGTGGCGACGATGTAGACCGACTCGTTTTCGCGCACGAGCCGCTCTGAATCGCCGATCACCACCTTGGCCGTCCCCTGCACGACGACCCAGTGCTCGAGCGGTGATGGTGCATCTGCAAGGAAAGCTTGGCACCCGGTTTGATGTGCAAGAGCTTCACCTGAAAACGCGGACCGACGTTGAGGGAGGCAAAAAATCCCCACGGCCGGTAGTTGCGCACGTGCTGCTCATGTTCCTTGCGCTTGGCCGCCCTGAGCTTGGCGACCAGCGCACTGACGTCTTGCGCCTTGGCCCGGTCAGCGACCAGCACGGCGTCGGGCGTGTCGACGATGATCAGGTCCTTCACGCCAATGGTCGAGACCAGTCCGCGCTCGGAGCGCACGTAGCAATTGGTGGTGTCCTCGAGCAAAGCATCCCCCATCACCGCATTGCCCTTGACCGTCGCGAGCGGCCAGATCCCACAGCGACGACCAGGAACCCACGTCGCTCCAACCGAACTCGACCGGCATCACGGCGGCGGCCTGCGTCCGCTCCATCACCGCATAGTCGACCGAGATGTTGGGCACCTTGGCGAAGGCCTGAGGTCGAGCCGCAGGAAGCCGAGATCGGTCGTGGCGGCGTCGACGGCGGCACGCACCGCCTCCAGCAAGCTCGGGGCCAGACGTGACAGTTCGGCGAGAAAGGCACGCACCCCGAGCACGAAAATTCCGCTATTCCAGGCGTAGTTGCCCGCCGCCAGGTACTGCACCGCGGTCTCCGCGTTGGGCTTTTCCGTAAAGGCATCGACCGCAAACACGTGCTCGAAACCGGCGGCAGCGGCGCCCCGCGCCGGATATAGCCATAGCCGGTGTGCGGCGCGCTGGGTTTGATCCCGAACAGCACCAGCTTGCCCTTGGCTGCGACCTCGGCCGCACCGCGTACGGCGGCGAGAAACCGCTCCCGATCGTTGATGACGTGGTCGGACGGCATTACCAGGAGAATGCCGTCGGCATCCTCGGCCTCGACCAGCAAGGCCGCGGCGGCGATGGCCGGCGCGGTGTTGCGGGCAACCGGTCTCGAGCACGATCGCGCGCGGCTTCACCCCGGCAAGGGCTGCGCCTCCTCCACCAGGAAGCGATGGTCGCTGTTGCAGACGATGATCGGCCTGGCGATGTCGGGCTCCGCGGCGGTGCGCTGCAGCGTGGCGGCCAACAGGCAGGGACCCTGGCCGGCCAGGGCGCGAATGAATTGTTTGGGGTACATGGCCCGCGACACGGCTACAGGCGTGCCGGCGCCGCCAGACAAAAGCACGGGATGATGCGGCCCATGGCCGCGCCCCCACCGATTTGACCGCACCACTCCTGGCCGCACCATTAGCAGTGCGGCAGCACAGCGCGAGCAAGTGCGTGGACGCCGCGCAGGAGCTACCGGTCACATCGCGTGGGGCAAAGGGCGCGGTGCGCCGCCAGCGCCCTTCAGCCGGTGCAATTTCTCGCGCATGGCGCGCGGGCTCGCGGCGCAGCGCGGCGAAATCCCGACGCTCACCATGGCTCTCGCGCGAGCGCGGGCGCGGGCGCCGGTCCTCGCAAACGGCCGGGGCGGGCGGCCTCGGAAACGTTCGCCGGCAGGTTGACGCTTTCGGCAAACATGGATGCGCTCTGTACCCCGTCGGCAGCCGCCGCCGAGGCGTTTGCGCCAGCGATCGACGATCGCTATCGAGGAAGCCTTCGTCGCCGACCGATTTCGCCACATCTCCGTGACGCGGGCGCTGGAACTGTGCGGCATGGCGTGCGCCGGCAATTCGTCGAACTCTGATGCGCACCGGCAGGGTTAGCGCCGTCGCCGAAGGCAACGGCCTCGCGCTGCCCGAGCGCGACAGGAACTCCAGCAGGCCGGCGCCCGTATCGGCAATGGCCGACTTGACGATCTCCCGGTCACGGTCGTCTGACATGCGCAGGGCAAACACCGTATTGCCCCTGCGACAGGATGGTGGGATCGATTTCGGCCGGCCGCTGCGTGACGATACAGAGCGAGGCTGCCGTATTTGCGGCCCTCCTGTCGATCTTGGCAATCGCCCGCTTGCACGGCTCGGAAACCGAAACTCGGATTGGTCGGCACGTAGCGGTGTGCTTCCTCGCAGACGAGGGTCACCGGAACCTGGCCCCTCGCTCCAGAGCGCAAAATCGAAGGTCATGCGGAGCACAGCACCGAAACCACCACGTTGACGATTTCGGTGGGCAGGCCCGGTGAGTTCCAGGATGGTAATCGGTTTGCTGCTGACCGGGACGCGGAACATGCGCCCAAGAATCTGCGCCATGCTGTCGTAAATCGTCAGCGACCCGAACATGAAGGCATAGCGTGGATCGAGCCTGATCGACTCCAGCCGCGTCTTCAAGGCTCGATAAGGCGACAGGTCGCGCTTGTTCTCGAGCTTGCTCCATGCGCTCGTCGATCACCTGCAGCAGGATCCGACATGCGGTAGGGCACGGGCGTGTCGACCGTGTATCTTGCATCGCTGGAGGCGCGGCGCAGATCGCGCGCCGCATTGCCCTGGCCGCTGCCGTAGCGGCTCTTGGCGAGCGGGATCAGCTCCTGCAGGATCTCGATTTCCGCCTTGCGCTCCTGAGGATTTCCGATCAGCACTTCGATCAGTTCCTCAAACGTCAGCAGCCAGGAGGGTAGCTGCATATTGCGCGGGCTGATCACCTCGCCCCACTCACCGAAGGAGGAGGCGTACTCGTTGTGAGGGTCGAGCGCAGCCGGGTTCCTTTGCAGAATGGAGCGCAAGATGAGGGCGGTGGTGCAGGACTTGCCGGTGCCGGTAGTGCCGAGAATGGCGAAATGCTTGCCGAGCAGATCGTCGACGCGGATCATAGCGGCGATGGAGGGATCCTGGCGAATTGAGCCGACCCGCACGGAGTGGCGTTTATCGTCGTAGAAGGCCTGCTCCAGCTCGAGGCGCGAGGCGACGCGGACCCGATCCCCAAGCGTTGGGTAGACGGAGACGCCGCAATTGAAGGCGGCGGTGCCGTTGGCGCGTTTGACCAGCTCGCCGACCAGCCCCAATTCAGCGATCCACAGTTCACCCTCGCCCCGCGATGCGCGGGCGCCGGAACATTCAAAGCCGAGACGATCGACAACGCCACGGTGTTGGGCGTGTCGATGGCAAACAGGGTGCCCATCTCCGGCTTATCGGCGCTGACTTGAGCCGGGTTCGCCCGCACCGTCGCGGCCGTCGAGAAGCACGATGGCCTTGGCGCCGGTAAGCGAGACGATGCGACCGATCGATCGGTCGCCGTCGCCGAAGCTGGGTTCGAGGGCTGCCGCTGTCGACTGCATGATCATCTTCTCCTACCCGGATTGGGCGCCGCAGCCACGGGCCGTGGCCGGCGGCGGCAGTGGTGGCGGTCGCGCGCAGCCGCGATGGCAGCGTGACGAGCACCTCGGTCCCCATCGACTTGGCACTGTTGATCTCGAGGGTGCCGCCGTGCAGCTGCACCAGCGCCTTGGCGATCGGCAGACCGAGACCGGCACCCTCCTGCCCGCGGGAAAGCCCAGCATCGACCTGGGCGAAGGGCGTGAGCGCGAGGGCGACCTCGTCTTCGTCATGCCAACGCCGGTGTCGCAAATGCACACGCTGACACCGCCGTCCGCCAGGGCTTGGGCGGCGACGGTGACGCTGCCGCCGGCAGGCGTGAACTTGATGGAATTCGCTGATCAGGAGTGCCGAACACTTGCCGCAGCTTGCCGGCATCGCCCCGCACGCTCGGCAACGCCGCATTGAGCTTGCTCTCCATCAAGATGCCGCGGGCAATCGCGGCCGGCTTGAGCGCGGCCAGCGACAGCTGCAACACCTCGTCGAGATCAACCTCCTTGGAGTCGACGGTATATTTGCCGCTCTGCAGTTTCGAGATATCGAGGATATCGTTGATGACGGCGAGCAGGTGCGTGGCCGCGTCGCGGATGAGATCGGCAACCTGCCCGTCCTGGTGGCGGCGCTTTTGCTGTTCGCCCAGCAGCTTGGCAAAGCCGATGACGGTGTTGAGCGGCGTGCGCAGCTCATGGCTCATGTTGGCGATGAATTCGGATTTACCTTTGCCGGCGAGCTCGGTTTCGATGCGCGCGCAGTGTTCGACAAACCAGGCGCGATGGCGCAGGACGGACCTCGGCCAGCACGGCCGAGTAGTCCCTCATCAGGGAGGCGCTCCTGCCCGGTTCTACCCTGTCGCGCAACATTTCCGGACCGAAACTTCCCCGCCTGCTGGCCATCACCCCTAGGTGTCAGACGATAAAGTGAGGTTAATGTCGGGAGCCGAGCCGCCCCTGACCAGGCTAGGCTAGGCTTTGTTAACTTTTCCAGCCTGCACAAGGCCTTATGCCCCCGGTGCACGGGGCGGGGCGGGGTTGATAGGGGATCGTGTCGGTGCTACTGGGGCAGCCAGCCGCCTTGCAGCTTCGCTAACGCGAGAAACCGAGTTTCCCGTAGGAGGTTTCAGATGTCCCTGCGCATTGGAGATACTGCGCCCGACTTCGACGCCGACACCACAGCCGGCCGCGTCAAGTTTCACGATTGGATCGGAAGCTCCTGGGCCGTGCTGTTCTCCCACCCGAAGGATTTCACGCCCGTGTGCACCACCGAACTGGGGTACATGGCGCAAGATCAAACCCGAATTCGACCGGCGCGATGTCAAGATCATCAGGCATCAGCGTCGATCCGATCGATCGCCACGCCAAATGGGCCGACGACATCAAGGAGACGCAAGGGTACGCGCCGAACTATCCGATGATCGGCGACCCCGAGCTTAACGTCTCCAAGTTGTATGGCATGTTGCCGGCCGAGACGGCGGCGGTCGAGCGACGGACGCACTCCCGCCGACAACCAAACGGTGCGCAACGTTTTCGTCGTCGGCCCAGATAAGAAGATCAAGCTGGTGCTGGTCTATCCGATGACCACCGGCCGCAACTTCGATGAAGTGCTGCGCGTGATCGATTCCCGCAGCTGACCGCCAAGCACAAGGTGGCGACGCCGGTCAACTGGAAGGACGGTGAGGACGTGATCATCGCCGGCTCCGTGTCGGACGAGGACGCCAAGAAGCAGTACCCGCAGGGCTGGACGGCGCCCAAACCCTATATCCGGATTGTGCCGCAACCGCGCTAGCGGTCGCGGCCGCCAACGCCCCTAGGGCCCAGGGGGCGCGGCAACCCGCGCGGCGCACAGGGCACCCGCTCGCTGCCTGAAGGAGCGGTGGCGCCCGCGGGAGCCGTAGAATATCTGCCTACTCCAGGGCGACTATGGTAGAATAAATCATGGGCAATCTGCGCGGAGGTTGCGATGATTTTCCGCCAACTGTTCGATAGTACCAAGCACCTACAGCTATCTGCTTGCCAGCCGGTGGGGTGGTGAGGCCTTGATCATCGATCCCGTACTGGAAAAAGTCGACCGCTACCTGCAGCTGGTCCGGGAGCTGGACCTCAAGCTGGTGAAGGCCGTCGACACGCACATTCACGCCGATCACATCACCGGGCTCGGAGCCTTACGCGACCGCACCCATTGCATCACGGTGATGGGAGAGAATGCCAAGGTCGACGTGGTCTCGATGCGCGTCGGGGAGGGCGACAAGGTCACGATCGGAGGGTCGCGCTCGATGTCCTGTACACGCCGGGGCATACGGATGATTCCTTACAGCTTTCTGCTGCGCGATCGCGTCTTTACGGGCGATACGCTGTTGATCCGCGGCACTGGCCGCACGGATTTCCAGAACGGCAGCGCGCGCGCCCAATACGAATCGCTATTTGGCAAGCTCTTGAAATTGCCCGAGGACACCTGGTCTTTCCTGCCCACGACTACAAGGGCGACATGGTCTCCACAATCGGCGAGGAAAAGCGCCACAATCCCCGCCTGCAGGTCAAATCGGTCGACGAATACGTCGAGCTGATGAGCAAGCCTCAATCTCCCAACCCAAAAATGATGGATGTGGCCGTTCCTCGCCAACCTGCGCCAGGGTCTGGCGCAAGACGAGGTTGCCCGCAAGGGTGGGCCCTGACCGCCGCAGAGGCAATGAGCCTCGTTGATACACCGAAGGTGGCCCCTGGTCGACCTGCGCGAGCAAGCCGAGCGCGACAAACATGGCTCGATTCCCGGCGCACTACACGCACCTTACGCCGATCTTCAGGACAACATTTGCCGTGGCGGCATCCTGCATGAGCTCGCCTGCGCCACCGGTAAGCGCCTCGTCTTTACTGCGCCTTCGGCGAGCGCTCGGCCATGGCCGTTCAGGCCGCCCAAGACGTTGGCTTAACGTCGGCCTCGCCATATCCACGGCGGCATCGCCGCCTGGCGCCTGGCTCGCGGCGCCTTGCAGTCAGCCTAGGTCGGGGTCGGTGCAGCAGCGAGGAGACTAAGAACAATACCTCCTCGGGCGCCACACCAGGTGGTCGGGCGCCGCCGCCTCCATCGCCACTCAAAAAGCCGGCGTAGCTTAGTGCCGGGTCTGCTTTTGAAGCTTCGCCATCTCGTCTTTGAGCTTCAGCTTCTCGAGCTTCAAACGCGTGATCTTCGAGGTCGTCGGCGCCTGACGCGCCAAGGCTTCTTGGATCTTCATTTCCAGAAGCCGGTGCTTTTCCGAAAGCTCAGCGAGATGTGCCGCAAGCGTCATCTTGCCCTCCGGGGGAATGTTGAAGGGCCTGCAGTGTGACATGATTGCGACGACTCTTGTCTAACCGAACCGTAGCTGGCCTCGTCTTAGCACGCGCGCGAGGTTTTGCGGGGATTTCCCCGGCGCCCATTTTTTTGCTGCTTTGACACAAGGGCTTGCCTGAAAGAGGGGCTTCGCCTGGAAACCCATCTCGGCGATAGATATAAGGCTACAACAGTGCAGGCGGCTTTCCCGGTTGGGGTGCCAGACGGCAGATGCAGCGACCGGACGAGGCGAATTCGCGCGCTACTGGCGCGCCTGAGGGCCGAGCACCGCGATCTTGATGTGGAGATCGTGGCGCAGAGGAGTTGGGCGTTCGCCGATCAGCTGCTGATCAAGCGCCTGAAAGAAGAAAAACTGGCACTCAAGGACCGCATTCAGGCCGTCGAGGACCAGCCCTGCCGGACATCATTGCGTGAGCGCGCTAACTTTCTTCAACGCTGGGCCAGCGCGAGCGACTTGCCATGGCGTGGGCTTAGGTCCTAAGAGCAGCGGTCGGGACAATCGCCAACGGTTAGCCATGGCTCGGCAGGCCAAGATCGGCATCATCATGGGCAGTCTGTCCGACTGGCCGACGATGAAGCGCGCCGCCGAGGTGCTGGATGAGCTCGAGCGTCGCCTACGAAGCCAAGGTGATCTCCGCCCACCGCACGCCCGATCGGCTCTATCGACTACGCCAAGGGCGCCAAGGAGCGCGGGCTTAAGGTGATCATCGCCGGCGCCGGCGGCGCTGCGCATCTGCCCGGCATGACCGCCGTCGATGACGACGCTGCCGGTGCTCGGCGTGCCGGTCGTCGAGCAAGGCGCTCTCCGGTCAGGACTAGCCTGCTGTCGATCGTGCAGATGCCCGCCGGCGTGCCGGTCGGCACGCTGGCGATCGGGCAAGCGGGGCCAGCCAACGCCGGCCTCCTGGCCGCCGCAGATCCTGGCGCTCGAGGATGAGGAGCTGGCAAAGCGGCTCGAGGTGCTGCGCGCCAAGCGAGGCAGCGGCCGTCCCAGAGGTCCTCGAAGGACGATGCCTGACGGCACGCGGCGCGCCACTTCCGCCGGGCTCGACCATCGGCGTCCTCGGTGGCGGCCAGCTCGGCCGCATGCTCGCCGCTGGCGGCGGCGCCGCCTCGGCCTCAAGACCCACATCTACTGCGCAGGACAGCGGCCCCGCCTTCGACGTCGCCGGCCGCACCACCAAGGCGCCTTTGCCGACAGGGCGGCGCTCGCTGCGCTTCGCCGGCGCAGGTCGATGCCGTCACCTACGAGTTCGAGAACGTGCCCGCTCGACGCCGCCGGCGCATCTCGCAAGCCATGGTGCCCGTGCGACCCGGCACCAAGGCGCTGGAGGTGGCGCAGGACCGGCTCGCCGAGAAGATGTTCATGCGCCGGCCTCGGCATTCCGGTGGCGCCGTTTCGCGCGCGTCGACGTGCCGAGGCTGCCTGCGCCGCCGCTCGACGAGCTCGGGACCGGCGGCGCTCTGAAGACCCGCCGCTTCGGCTACGACGGCAAGGGTCAGTTGAGCCTGGCGCGCGGCGGCAGACGCCGCCCGAGCCTGGGCCGACGATCGGCGCCCGGCCGGCGGTGCTGGAGCAGCGCTTGAACTTCGCCGCAGAGCTTTCCGCCCTGGTCGTGCGCGCCGCCGACGCGGGCGCTCGGCGTTCTACGATTGCCCCGTCAACGTCCACAGAGCATGGCATCCTGCAAGCGCTCGCTGGTGCCATCGGGATTGCCGAGCGACGATCTCGCCCGGGCGCGCGAGATCGGCGCGGCGCATCGCCGATGGCGCTCGACTACGTCGGCGTGCTGGCGGTGGAGATGTTCTACCTCGGACCGGATGCGCCGGCGCCCGGGCGCCTGATCGTCAACGAGATCGCCCCGCGCGTGCACAACAGCGGGCATTGGACGATCGATGCCTGCGGCGTGAGCCAGTTCGAAAACCACATTCGCGCGATTGCAGGCTGGCCGCTTGGCACGCACGGAACGTCACCCGGTGCCGAGATGATCAACCTGATCGGTGCAGCCGCGCTCGATTGGCAGCGCGCTGGCCAGCGAGCCGGGGCTCTGCTTTGCACCTCTACGGCAAGCGCGTCGCGCGCGATGGGCGCAAGATGGGACATATCACGCGGCTGTTCCCGCGTGCTGCCGGCGGCTAGTCTTGTCCGCCGACGCGCGGGATGCTGATGCGGTCTTTTATTAGCTTTTGCCGCGCGGACCCAAGCGGGACGCGGGCCCTCGCATCCTCCTTTACCGTGAGAACCGGGCCTTTGTCTTTGGTCTTTTTCGATCGCACCGCCGCGCGTGCCGCCGGCGGCGGCTCTTGCTCGACGGGCTAGCGCGCGGTCGGATCCGGCCCGAGCCTCACCTGCAATTTGCCGAAATTCTCGCCCCGCAACAGGCCGATGAAGGCGCGCGGCGCCTGCTCGAGGCCTTCGACGATGTCCTCTTTGTAGTTTGAGGCGGCCGCTGCGCACCCATTCGCCCATCTGGCGCATGGCCGCACCGTACTGGCCATTAAAGTCCCAGACGATGAAGCCGCGCATGTTCACGCGGCGGCCGACGAAAAGACCGAGCAAGCGCGGGCCGAGTTCCGGCGCGGCAACGTTGTATTGGGAGATCGACCCGCACAGGGCCACGCGCGCCCAGAAGTTGAGGTTGAGGAAGACGGCATCGCTCACGGCCCCGCCAACGTTGTCAAAATAGACATCGACGCCATTAGGGGCAGGCGGCCTTTAGCGCCTCGTTGAGGTCGTTGCCCGCCTTGTAGTCGATGCAGGCATCAAAGCCGAGAGCGTCCTTGACGAAAGCACATTTCTCGGCCCGCCGGCAATGCCGACGGCGCGGCAGCCGGCAATCTTGGCGAGTTGGCCAACGATTTGGCCGACCGCGCCGGAAGCCGCCGACACCACCACGGTTTCTCCCGGCTTCGGCCGGCCCACCTCGAAGAGGCCGAAGTAAGCGGTCATGCCGGGCATGCCGAGGACACCGTTGGCGGTCGAGATCGGGGCAAGCGCCGGATCGACCTTGCGCGCCGCCGCACTGGGGCCGAGGCCGTACTCCTGCCAGCCCCAGCCGATCCTCGACGATATCGCCCACCTTGATAGTTCTGGGTGATTGGACGCCACCACTTCGCCAACGGTACCACCTGTCATGACCTCGCCGATTTCCACGGGCGCGGCGTAGGACTTGGTATCGCGCATGCGACCACGCATGTAGGGATCGAGCGACATGTAGATATTTCGCACGAGAATCTGGCGCAGCCCCGGCTCGGGCATGGGGACCTGCTCGATGCGGAAATCGGATCCGGTAGGCTCGCCGGGGGGACGACGCACGAGCACGACGCGGCGGTAGGCGGTGGGGATCATGAGTTTGCTCCAGCCAAAGGACAACGAGGCTTGAGGCAGCCTAGCCGCTGCGCGGGCGAAGAGAAACCCGCTAGCGGGCGCATTCGAGGGTCGAAGGGCGCTCGTCGCCGTCAGCTGGCAACGGCACGTTCGGCGGCAACCACGCGGTTGCGGCCGGCGCACTTGGCCTCGTAGAGCTTGGCATCGGCCCGCTGCACCAGCCTTTGGGCATCCTCGCCGACGCTGAGCTGGGCGATGCCGAACGAGGCGGTGATCTGTGCCGATCTCCTCGCCGCTCTTGTTGACGGCGAGCTTTTTGCTTTCGGAGTTGGCTGCGCAGGCGTTCGGTCAAGACTTTGGCGTCCTCGAGCTCGGCGCCCGGCAGGATGACGGCGAATTCCTCGCCGCCGTAACGGGCGACGCTGCCGGCATCGCGCACCGTCTCGGCCAGGACAGGGGCGAAGATCTTCAAGATTTCGTCGCCGATCGGATGGCCAAAGGCGTCATTGACCTTCTTAAAGTTGTCGATGTCCCCCATCACCAGGCAAGAGCGCTGCCCGAGGCCTGCGCCTGGCCGATAGCCTTGGCGAGGTTGGCATCAAAGCCGCGCCGATTATCGAGTTGCGTGGGGCTCGCGCAGGCCCATCGCCTGCGCCTCGGCAAGGTCGAATGCAGCCTCTCGATCTGGCTCTTGGAGTGCCTGGAGCCGGGTCTTGAGGTCGGCGGCCTCGTGCTGCATAGGCGCATTCTCCGCAATCAAAAACTTGACAATGATGCCGATCTCTTCGGGGGTGGCCAGGCTCGGCAGGCGCCTGTCGGCCTGCGCCAGCAGACGGAATATCTCTCCTGAGCGTCCACATAGGCGCGCATGAGCCGCAGCACGGCGGCAGCTTCGCTGTCGAGCTTCAGGCCACGGCGGCAAAACCGGCCGCAGGTGGCCGGTCGGGTGGCCTGCGCCCTGCGCGCCACCCGGTGCTGCCAAAAGAGGAGGCCGCTCCCGACCACGATCGAGCAGAGCGCAATCAGCGTGATCAGCCAGGCCTCGGCAGGGCCCAGCAGGGCGCTAACGGTTACCATTAGCATGCGCAGCCAACGCCTTCCCAGAGAACGCCTTTCATGGCGGCACACCACTGCCGCTCGGTCTTGCGACCAGCGGCAATCCCCACTTGTTTCAGGGCATCTTGGCCGCAAGAGCCTCAGACCTGGTTAATGCGACACAAACCCAGCTCATGGGGTCGGCGCTGCCCAAAGCGGTCAGCGATGGACAGACGCGCGCCACTTTGCTAGAAGCCTCCCAACGCATGAGGCGTCAGCTCCGGGCGCAAGAGTTTTTGTGCGCACGCTCGCGCGCGTCATGGGGACAGTGCCATTAGGGCACGCTAGGCACTTAGGCACGCTAGGCACTTAGGCACGCTAGGCACGAGGGAACGCACCGCTTGCTGGTTCAGGTTCGCGACAATAACGTTGATCAAGCCCTCAAGGCGCTGAAGAAAAAGATGCAGCGCGAGGGTATATTCCGCGAGATGAAACTGCGGAATTACTACGAGAAACCCTCCGAGAAGCGGGTCCGCGAGCAGGCCGAGGCCGTGCGCCGCGCGCGCAAGCTCGCCCGCAAGCGCGCCCAGCGGGAGGGCCTGTTGCCCGGCAAGGCGGCAACGGCCCAAGCCTGGCGCACCCAGGCCCGGCGGCGGTCGCCCCGGTGGTCCGCCGCGCAGCGGCGGCTTCGGCGGGCCGCGCTAGTTTCGGCCCTCGGCGCTCTTTAAGACCTGCAAGACAAACCCCCGCGCCGAGATTAGCGCGCGAGAGCGTGAAGCCAATTGCGCACGACCACGATAGCCTCGTTGCCGTCAAGGTAGAGGTTGTTGTGCCCGGCGTTCGGGAACACCACGAGCTGCTTGGGTTCGTTTGCCAGGCTGGCAATCTCGCGACCCATGCCGACGGGTACGGTGCGATCGCGGGCGCCGTGAATGACGAGGATCGGCACTTTGACCTGGGCGATGATCTTATCCGTATCGTAGCGATCGATAAGTAACAGATCGACCGGCAAATAAGGATAGATCTGGCCACCGACCTTGGCGATCGACGTATAAGGCGCCTCCAGAATGAGGCCGCCCACGCGTCGCTCGACGGCAATGCGAGCCGCCACGTTGGTGCCGAGCGACTCGCCGTAAGCGATGGTCGCCTCGGGGGTGACGCCTTCCAGCAGCAGGGCGCCATAGGCGAGGCGTGCGTCGGCAACGTTGGCAACCTCGGTCGGCGTCCCGGTGCTGCCGGCATAGCCGCGATAGGCCATCATGTAGACGCCCCAGCCTTCGCTGGTGAACTGGCGAATGCGGTCGGCGCGCTCGCGCAATCCGCCGCCATTGCCGTGGAAATAAAGGAGCGTTGGCTCGCCGGGCTTGGCCTTGGCGTACCAGGCGACGAGCCGTTCACCATCGGGCGTCTTTAAAATGCGCTCCTCGACGCCGGCAAGACCAGGTTCGGCCGGCAGCACCCGGGTACGATCGGGAAAATAGATTGAGCTTGCGCTGGCCGAAATAGGCGACGAGCACGAGCAGCAGGCAGCCGCAAAGGGCGGTGAGGGCAATTTTGAGGAGAAACCACATGCGCGCCTTCTCGCCCGCAAGATCTGGGTGGTCAAGCGCCCGCACGGCCGCCTGCTGCCCGCGGCGCTCGGGCACGACGATGGGCGATTGGGCTCGGCCAGGGCCCTAGGCGGAGGAGATCGGCTCGGGACCGTTGTCTCACACCCCTGTCCCCAGTCTCAGACCCCTTGTCTCCGGCCCCTGTCCCAGGCCCCTTGTCTCGGCGACCATGCTGGCAACGATGCGCTGCTGGCTTCGCAGCCGCGCGACGTCGAGCAGCATCTGCCCAGCCCAACGGTAGACATTGCGCACGCGCACCAGGTCGCGCATTAGGCGCAGACGTTCGCGCTGCTCGGCGGCGGGCATTACGAGCGCCTGTTCCAAGGCCTCGCCCATGGCATAGGTATCGTAGGGGTTGACCATCAAGGCTTCCGACAGCTCGCGCGCAGCCCCGGCGAAGGTCGACAAAATGAGCACGCCCTGTTCGTCGTCACGCGAGGCCACAAATTCCTTGGCTACCAGGTTCATGCCGTCGTGCAGGCTCGAGACCACGCACACATCGGCGGCGCGGAACAGCTCGAACACCTCGTCCGGTTCGTGATGGCGAATGACGAGAACGATCGGCTTATAGTTGGCGCTACCGTGGCGTGTGTTGATCTCGTCGGCCAACCGCTCGGCTTCGTTCTGTAGCGCGCTATAGGCGGCGAGTTTGCCGCGCGTCGGCGCGGCAGCCTGGATGAACACGAGCCGGCCCTTCCACGACGGCTGACGTCGCAACAAGTCGTCGATGGCGCGCATGCGATCGAGGATGCCCTTGGTATAGTCGAAGCGTTCGATGCCGACGGCAATGCGGACGGCCGGCGGCAGGCCGAAACGACGCCGCACCGCCTCCCGACACTGCGCCACCGGCGGCTGGCCGGCGAGTGCCGAGGGCGGCCATTCGATCGATATGGGATAGGGCCGAATCAGGGTTTCGCGCCCCGCCACGGTAACGGAAGCCTGCTCGCGATCGATCCGGCTCTCCACGAAGCGATCGGTTGCTTCAAGAAAGTTGTTGCAATGGAACTGCGTGTGGAAACCCAGGATGGTGCTGCCGAGCAACCCGTGCATGATCTCCTCGCGCCAAGGGCAGATGCTGAAGGTCTCCGAATTGGGCCAGGGGATGTGCCAAAAGGTGAGTATCGTCGCATTGGGCAGGTGCTCACGCACCATCGCCGGCAACAGTGCAAAGTGATAGTCGTGGATTAGCACGAGCGGATTGTCGCTACTTCGCCTCCTGCGCCACCGCGTCGGCAAAGCGTTGGTTGATCGCCACATATTGCTGCCAATCCTCGAGCCGGAATGTTGGCCGCACGAAGGCAATGTGGCACAGCGGCCAGAGGCCTTCGTTGGCAAAGCCGTAGTAGTAGCCATCCTGCTCTTCCTCGCTCAGCCATACCCGCCGCAGCGTATAGGCGGGATCGCCGGGGGCACCCGGATATGGTCGCGCGCGTCGACCGTCTCGCGGTCGGCTGCCGCTGCCGTGAGCGATCCATTTGCCGCCGGCAGGCGCGCATCACCGGCTCCAGTGCCGCCACCAGGCCGCTGGCCGGGATTTGCAGGGCGACGGAGCCATTGTTGCGATTGTGGATGTAGGGCTCGCGGTTGGAAACCGCGATCACTTCGGTGTCGGGCAGACGTTCCTCGAGCAGGAGATGCAGGGTCTGGGGCGACCACTGCACCTGCAGCCCATCGCCCTCCCGGCGATCGGCCCGGAAGTCGCGCAGCAACAGCCGCATTTCCGAGGTGATCGGCAGCAGATCGACGCTTCGCGTCGTGGGCTCGATCCCGTGCCTCAAATCGGCCAGGGCGGAGCGAACGACTTGCGACCAACCGCGCAACGCTCCTAGCATGATGGCGGCGGCGAGCAGGCCGATGCCGACCATGCCGCCAACCAAAGCGGTCGCCGCATAAAGCCGTGCCTTGCCGGCGCGCTCGTCGACAAAGCGAAGGTCGTGCAAGATGATAAAGTGGCCCCGCACCGGGCCGGCACTCATGGGAAAGGCGCTGACAAGCAGGCGGCGGCCGGCATCGAAGACCGTCGCCAGGGTATCGTTCTTGGTGCGCGCCACACTGGCGCAGTCGACGTTCGGCGACCAGCGCTTGGTGGCATGCAGGAGCTGGCCCGCGTCACTGCAGAAGCCCAAGGCCAACAGACGTTCGTCCTCGGCGATGCGGTCGAAAAAGCCCACGAGATTGGCGCCCATTGCTGCTGGCGAGCCCGGTCGCCACTTGGTCTCGGATGGAGTTGAAGACCAGCCGCGACCTGAGCTCGACGTCGCGCTGGGACCAGCGCTGTACGACCTTGGAGGCAAGCGGTGCCACCGTCAAAATGATGAGCGCCATGCCCGCCAAGGCCAGCCCCGCATAGATGGCGAGCGGATTGCGGGCGTGGCGCCTAGCGGAGCGAAGGGTCCATTGCACGGGCATGTCGATGGCCGGCGTCTCCTCTGCAACCTTGCCCCACCCGGGCCAACTGCGCATGGCCCCCGATGCCGCACTTTTAAGGAGATGATGCGGCAACAGCATGGTCGGCAGCGCCGGCACGGCGAGTTCCGCCGATGGCCGGCTCATCACGGCGGGCCACATGGGGTCGGCGGCTGCGCCGCAGTGACCGTCGAGCTCGTCTATTTGCGCCAGCCCGCGGCGCGCACGCCCCTGCGCCCGCAGGCCTCTCGAGCGCCCACCCGACCTCAGGCGGGCCCGCCTGTCGGGCCTTTACCCTCGCCGATGTCCCAGTAGAGGCCAGCCATCAACTGGATGGCTGAGCGCATCAGCGGCAACAACACGTGCTCGTCGGGGGCGTGTTGGGAACAGGCGGCATAAGAGTGAGGTATCCAAATCGTCGGCATTCCCAGGATATCGGTAAAGACATCATTGCAGATCGAGCCGCCGGTCTGCGGTATCAGCGCCGGCTTGCTATTGTCGGAGCGCTGCAACGATGCGGCGACCAACTGTACCCAGGGGTGATTGGGTTCGGTGCGCGTGGCGGCGAAGCCACCACTATTGGACCCCGGCGGCAGTGTTACTTTCACCGAGCCGAAGCCGCGGGCCTCAAGATGCCGCTGCAGTGCCGGCATAATCGTTTTCGCCTCGGTGCCGGCGACGAAACGCAGCTGACAGTTGGCGACGGCCTTGGGCGGGATGGCATTGACGGGTCGACCCGGTGTGCCAGTCGTAAAGGCCAGAACATTGAACACGTTGGACGCATACACCCGCTCGGCAGGCGTAAGCCCCGGCTCGCCCCACCAGGCATCGACGGTGGGGCCTGCGTCACCGGCGTCGATCTCGACGTCTTCCAGCGCCCGCTTGACGGCTGCTGACATCGGCGGCGCCTTGAGGGCCTCGACCAACAGCTCGCCCTTGGCACCGGTGATCGATGCCAGCGCATGGGCGAGCACGATACCGGGATTGGCGATCAGCCCGCCCCAGTTGCCGGAGTGATGGGCGCCCTCGCGCAAATCACAGACGAGATCGAAATTGAGCGCCCCGCGGCAGCCGAGGCTCAGCGTGGGTCGCTGCGGTTTCACACGCGGACCATCGGAGGCAATGAGCACGTCGGCGGCGAAGTCGGCTCTGTGGTTGGCCACCAGCTCCGACAGGCCCTTGGAGCCTGCTTCCTCGCCCATCTCGATGATGAATTTGGCGTTGAAGCCGAGCCTGCCGCCGCGTTCGGCCTGCACGGCTTCGAGCGCGGCCATGTTGATGGTGTGTTGGCCCTTGTTATCGGCCGTACCGCGCCCGTAAAGACGCTCGCCGTCGCGGGCCACCGTCCACGGGCCGTTGCCCTTGGTCCACTGGTCTTCAAGGCCACGGATTACGTCGCCGTGTCCATAGCCGATAACGGTCGGCAGGCTGGCATCCTCGAAGTGGCTGGCCAGCAGTACCGGACCTTGGCCGGGAAGCGGGTTGTCGTAGATCCGGCTCGCAAAACCAAGGCGCGTGAACGCCGGCACCATCTCCTCAGTGAGATAAGCGCGAAGCTGGGGCAGGCTAGTCGGCAGCTTTTGGCTCTCGGTTTTGAAGGCAACGCGCCGTGCCAAATCCCTCTCGAACGCGCCGCTTTCCACATAGGCGCGCGCCCGCGCCATGGCGCCGGCGCGACTTGCGCGCTGAGCCTTGTCTGGCATGCCAGCATCCTCCTCAAGCGCCGCCCGTGGCGCGCCCGCAATTCCCACCTCAAGCGCGGGCGGCAGGCAACGCTTTTTTAGCGGGTCTGCGCTAGGGTCGCCACGGGGCACTCGCGGCAGTCGCAGGCTCGTCATACTTTCTGGTTAGAGACGGCGCGCGAAGGAGGGGAAGGCCAACGACGGTGCAGAAGAGGGTCATATGCTGTCCAAAAAACGTTGCCGCCACACGGGCGTCGTTAACTTTTTCGCGGATGATCCGCATTTGCCGGTCGGATCGGCGATCAAGGTCGGCGGAAGCGTCGGCTATCACTGGCGCTGCTACACCGACCCGTGCGCGGCGGCAGGCGCCGCGCGGGACCTGAAGTCGGCGGAACGCGAAATCGCCGGGCTATGCCGCAAGGCCTCGCGCCGCCTGGCGCGCGCGGCGCTGGCGTTCTGAGCCCGGCTCCGTGGCGCCGTCTCTCCGCAAACGTGGACAGGCGGCGCCGCCAAACCTCTCAGGCATCCTTCTCGGCCTCGAATTCGGCTTCCAATTGGCGCTCGAGCCTTACCAGCGTGTCAGGTAGCGGCATGCCGTAGGCTTTGAGCTCATTGAGCATCTGTCTGATCTGCAAATAAAGCTCGTGGCGATCCTCAGGCTCGTTCTGCATGCGCGTCAGCAGCAGACCGAGCTCAGCTTCCTTGTCTTCAAAGCTCATGGGTTCGCTCCAGCGGTGTTACCCATGAAACGTGAGCGTGGGCAGAGGGTTCCCAGCCGACGCCGGGGAACTGGGCCGTCGCCGGCACGTTCAGGCTACGGGGCATGCGCCTTGGGCGCTCGCGGCCACAGGACCCACGGCGGCCACCCACGCGGCCACCGGCCACCCAGGCGGCCACAGGAACCAGAGGTCAAAAACATGTTTCGTGCACTTGCCTTTGCCCTCGAGCGCCGCGCTCCTTTTGGGCGTCAGCGTCAGCGCCAGTCTCGGCCAGGGAGCGCCATCACCCCAGCCCGGCCCCACCAATCCCGCTCCGCCCCCGGAAACCCGCGCAGACCAGCCGGGGGCCACGATTGTGATCAATCCGACGGTCGAGGAGTGTCGACAGGGCTGGAACAGCAGCATGAAGTGGAGCAAGGACCAGTTCGGCCACTTTTGCGCAACCCTGCAGGCCAGTAAGTAACGACTGCCGTCAGTGCTTGGCCAGGGCGGCCTCGATGGCTTGATCAGCTCCGGCGCTTGCGGGGTCACGCGCGTGCCAAAGGCGCTCATCAGGCGGCCGTCCCGAGCGACGAGATATTTGTGGAAGTTCCATTTTGGCGCGGCTCCAGCGCCAAGCGTATCGGCGGCCCAGCGATAGAAAGGATGCGCCTGGGGGCCAGAGACGACCTGCTTGCTCGTGAGCGGAAAGCTGACGTTGTAGGCGCCCTTGCAGAAGCCGAGGATTTCCCCTTCCGAGTTGGGCTCCTGACCGCCGAAATCATTGGACGGTACCCCGACCACGACGAGACCTTTGGCTTCGTAGCGCTGCCAGAGCGCCTGCAGCCCCTCGTACTGAGGCGTGAAGCCGCAAAAGGAGGCGGTGTTGACGACGAGAAGGACCTTGCCGCGCCACTGCTTAAGCGGCATGCGACCACCCTCGATCGCCTCGAAATTGAAGTCGTAGGCCAGGGCCTTGGGGCTGTCGGCTGCTGTCGGAAGGCAGTTCGTCATCGCCCACACCACCGTGAGAGCCAACGCGCCAGCAAACCGGGCGCGCAGCTTTGCACCAGCCGTTGAGATGTGCTCTCGCATGTGGGTTCGATCCTTGGCTCCTGGGGACGGATACGGCCGCTAGCATGGACCGGATCGGGTGACCAAAAACTTTGCGTGAACCGATACGGCAGGCGCTGAGCGCACATTACTTCTTGCCGGCCCCGTCCTTGGCTGCCGTTGCCAGCAGGTTCACGCAGTGTTTTTCGATGTAGCGATTGACCGACTTGACCATCGAGCGATGGAATAGGCCAATGCGGTCCTCCAAGCTTGCCGCCGCCGACAGCACACCGGTGATGGCAAATGGGCCATCGATCTTTGCAGATTGATGCGCACCTTTTCCGCTTTGCCGTTCTTGAATTCGATTTTTGGGGCGAGCGTGGCTTTGATAGCCTTGGCCCCGCCCTCCTCCTCGATCAAGCAATCGACCGTGTGCGGGGGCGCTTTCAGCTTGTATTCGGGCGAAGTCAGGGCGGCAACCAGCTCGGCCCGGCTCATGCTGAGCTGAACCGTGCAGCGCGCATCGCCGGAAGCCCCATTTGGTGGTCTGTGTCTCGGCCGATTTGATCGTGGCCTTCGCCCAGGTCTTGGTGAGGTTGCATTTGAGATCCTCACCGCGGGGGTTCTTTTCCACCAGCAGGGCGCAAAGCTTGCGATCGCAGGCATCGAGTGCCTTCTTCTCACCAGCCCCCTCTTCCAAGGCCTGCGCGCCTGGTAGGGCCCAGAGGCTCAGCGCCAAGGCAAAAGGCGGCAACGACGCGAGCCGTCGCGGGCGTACCCTAGGGGGTGGTCATGGGTCGGGCGCTCCCTGCTCCGCCGATCTAATCCGATCTGCAGGTAAGCCAGCCCTTTGGCCGGATTTGTGGCCGCGACCGACCCGGCGGGCCGACGCGGGCCCCGGCCACGTTGGCCGGCATCGGGATGAAGAACGGGCGGCGGCGTCGGCGGCGGGCGTACTGGTCCGCGTCTTGGCTCATGTACTGGCCCGCGCACGGGCCCACGCACCGGACGCGGCCCTTGTTCGCTGGCCCCGGCAATTTCCACCAGGGCGAAAAAGAGGCTCGACTGTCAACGTTGCTTCGCGCAGTCCAGCGGTGCCGACGGCAAAGAAGCGGCGCAGTCAATAACATGGGGACGGGGCCACGAGCGGCACCAGCCGAACACTCTAGGGAGACGCCAGCGGCATGCTGGATTTCATTCAGCAGCTGGTGAGTGGTATTGCGCTCGGTTGTGTCTACGGACTGATCGCGCTCGGCTTTGTGCTCATCTACAAGGCCACCGAGGTCGTCAATTTCGCGCAAGGCGACCTGATGATGTTGGGTGGCTTTTTCGCCTACACCTTCATCTCGCTCCTGGGTTTCAGCTACTGGTCGGGATTTGTCCCAGCCGTCGCCACGATGGGCCTGCTCGGCATGCTGATCGAGCGCCTGCTGGTGCGGCCAATCCTGGGTTATCCGCAGTTTGCCATCGTCATGGCGACGATCGGGCTCGGCTACTTCTTGCGTTCGGCCGCTGGTATGATTTGGGGCACCGATGACCTCAAAATTGACAATCCTTTTGCGCGTCCGGGGTGATCCGCATCGGCAACCCGGTGCTGGCGCACGACAAGCCTCGGTGATCGTGGCAACGGTGATCCCATGCGCGCGACTCCGAGAACATGCTGCCGCCTACTACATGCACTCCCGGGAACCGACGCCTGCGTCCAAGGGATCGGTTGCATGGGCGTCTGGTGCAGCCAGCAACCCTTGACGTATAGTGCGCACGCGTGGCTCCCCGTGTCGCCGAGAAGGGCACGCGCGATGAGGATCGGGACGAACCGCAGCTGCGGGCGGGCAAGGCCTTGTGAGCTCACGCCCGCCTTTGGCGCAGGCCAAATGAGATCGCTTGCCCGGTCGCTTGAGCAAACGGCATCGAGGCGCCGGTGGGCTGCTGCCGCGCGCGGGCTGCTCGCGCGCGGCGCGTGGCTCGGAGGTATCGCGCGCGGGCCGACGACCGCGAGACACTCTCGCAAGGCACTCGGACAACTCGAATACCCCGGCGAACGTCCCGGCAACCACGTCGGCCGCCACTCTGACCTGAGGACCAGCCCCGCCCGAAGCAGGAAGTGTTGCGCTGTGGCGGGCAACGACGATCGGTGAGCATTGAACATGCGATGGGTTTATCTGGCGGTCATCGCGGCTATTGCCGCGGTGACCTTGATCTTCGCAGTACAAAATCTGCAGCGCGTCACCATTTCCTTTCTCGGCCTTTCGATGAGCGCCCCGTTGGCGTTCCTGGTTCTGGTGATCTATCTTTTGGGCATGGCCACCGGCGGCAGCGCCTGGGCCCTGATGCGCTGGGCCGTCGAAGGATCAAAGCGAGGCTAAGAGCTAAGCTCCTTGCCGTCACGGGCGTGCCCTCACGCGTCGGCAACAGGGCCCGCCCGCTGCCTTGGCGGAGTAAAGGGGCGCCATCGGACCACCGCCGTCAGGCTCTGAGGGCGCGGGCACATGCCAAGGGGGTGGCGAGAGCTTCTTGGCTCAGCTCAGTAATGGATCACGCCCGGCACACCGCCGCCGGCACCGATCGCATCGCCGTTGATGGCGACGGCCTTGGGCGAGGCAAGGAAGGTCACGACGTCGGCGACCTCCTCGGCCGTGATGATCTTTCGAACGAGATTGCGGCCGGCCATGCGGGTTTCGATTTCCCTTTCGGAGACGCTCTGGGCTTTGGCCTGAGCGGCGATCACGCCCGGTGTTTTTCGGTCCGCGTGAGGCCCGGTGCACGCAAACCACGGAAATCCCATGTGGACCGAGCTCGTCGGCCATGTTCTTGGTCAACGCCGCAACCGATACGTTGCGCATCGAACCGATCATGGTGCCGGTCGAGCGGGCGGCAAGCCCGCTGACATGAATGATGCGGCCCGAGCCGGCTTTGATCATGTGCGGGGCGACCTCGCGGGACGTTCGTAAATACCCCATCACCTTGATATTCATGTCGGCCCAGAAATGCTCATTGGTGATCTCGCCCAGGGTAGGGGGCTTTCCCTGCCCGCCGGGCTGGGCCGCGCAGTTGACCAGAATGTCGATCCGGCCCAAGGCAGCAACGGCCTCGGCCACCATTTTCCTCACAGCGGCGTCGTCGCCCGTGTCGCTGCTGTAGGCCTCGACCTTCACGCCGGTGGCGCCGGCGATCTCGGCGCGCGCCGCATCGAGGGCACCGCGGTCGCGGGCCACGATGGCGACGTTGGCTCCCTCCTTCGCCAGCGCCAGTGCGATGGCCTTACCGATGCCGCGGCTACCGCCCGTGACAATGGCTGCCTTGCCCTTGAGATCAAGATCCATGCGCGCGCCCACTCCTGTTGGTTTGCTAAGCCTGCAATACTCGGGATGGATCGGCCGCGCTGTCAACTGCGCGACCGCCATCAGCGGGCGCGCTGGGCGACCCCGTGCCTCCGCGCTGCACAGGCGCAAGCGGCATACCTGCCTGCCCACGCCTCTTCGGGGAGCGCGCACCCTCAAATGACCTGGTTGCGCAGGGTCGATCTGCCGCGCCACATGCGCTCGAGGTTCTCCAGCAGGATGTCGATGACGGCATCCTCGTAGCGCTGTGTCTCGCCCGCCGTATGGGGAGTAATGAGCACGTTTGGCATGGTCCAAAGCGGCGAAGCGGCCGGCAGCGGCTCCTCGCGCGTCACGTCGAGCCCCGCGGCGGCGAGGCGCTTTGCTGCAGCGCCTTAAGCAACGCCTCCTCGTCGACCACCCGGCCGCGTGCGACATTGATCAGGGTTGCGGATCGGCTTCAGCAAACTGATCGCCTTGGCATCGATCAGGTTCTCCGTTTGGGGCGTGAGTGGACAGGTGAGCGCGACGATATCCGCCTGCGGCAGAAGCTCGGGCAACCGATCATGCGCATAGACAGCGTGCGCACCCTGCGCGCCAGCACTCGGATCGCGCCGGGTAGCGATGACGCGCATCTCGAAAGCCTGAGCGAGCCGCGCCAGCGCCGAACCAATGCGGCCAATGCCGACGATCAATAAGGTTTTGCCATTGAGTTGATCTTCGCGCGCGCCGATCTCGGAAATCATGCCGCGCCACACCTTGGCGGCCTGGTTGTCACGGCCGGTATGCAGCTGCCGCTTCAGCGCCAGGATCAGCGCCATCGCGTGCTGGGCGACCGCCTCAGCATTGACCCCGGCCGCGCTTGCCAAGCGAATGCGGCGGCGGCCGAGCAGATCGCGATCGTACTGGTCGAGACCGGCGCTGATCGATTGGATGAACTGCAGCTTGCTTGCGATTTCGGCGAATTCGTTGCGCCACATCATGGAGACAACCACCACGTGCGCCTCTGGAATGCGTGCCTTGAACTCGTCGAGGGAGTGTACTTGGAAATGGGCGATATCCGTATTGCGCCGGGCGAACTGCTCGGCGCATGCGATAGGCGGCGTGGGCAAAGCAGATGGTGAGTTTGTCCCGAGGGGCAAGCATGCGCTGAGGTCCCGAGTGTTGCGATGACTGAAGTTGCCCTTTGAGCATGCAACAGAAGGCCGCCGAAGGCCACCGTCTCCATGGGCAGCGGCCCGCAGACGAGCCGCGACGGCAGGCGAGCGACCGGCGCGCACCCCGCCCGTCAAAAAACGGGGTCAGGCGCGAGCCGGGTTGGCTAGCTGCGGCTGAGGGTGGCGTGGCCGGAAAGCCGGTCCAGCATGCGCCGCACCGCCTCGATCTGCGGCCCATTGCGCGTCAGATAATCGCGCCCTGTATATCCCCACCAATCCCAGCAGGCCTGGGGATTGACCGTGGTGGTCGTGACCTGCGGGTAGAGCAGCACCAGCCGGTTGGCATCCGCCCAGGCGGGAAAGCCGGCGTCCTTGATAAAGACGTCGCCAACCTTTTCGCGATGCTGAGTTGCACCCATGGAAGATGACGTGCACCCGGCAGCCCTGACTTGCGCGGCAATCGGGTGGCACATAGGCGACACCGCTGCTGCCGAGACCGTGGCTCGGCAGGTCTCGCGTGAACTCGTGCTGATCGAAGACGATGAACTCGCCCGCGGGCGCCGCCACCCTCGGCCGCAAAGGGCCGTAGATCTGCTGCAGCAGTTCGCCGGCCTGATCGTAGTTGCAGTTGCTGATATGGGATCGCCAGTGCGGCCGCAGGCGATGCCGCTGCCCGCTTGGTCAGGAAGGCGTGGCCGGCAGGAAGATCTGCGACCAACTTGATGTTGGTCGGTGGAATGCCGAGTTGCTCGTAGAGTTGAGCAGCCGCGCGCACGATCGACGGCAGCACGGTACGGTCGTTGGTCCCGCTGAACAGATAAACGCGATCCTGCGCCAGCCCGTCGATGGGGTCGATGCGCTCCTGTCAGGGCCAGGTTGCGGGCCCGCTCCGCCAACCGCGCCGGGTCCGGCACTCCCCACGATTGCAACGCATCGAGCATGCACCCGTTCATGGCTTTCGACAGGTTGATGAAGGCCGCGCCAGGACCCGGCATGGCATCGGCGTAGGCGCTCTCGGCGCAGCCGTAGGGGCCGCCGGCAACGATACCGGCGCCGACCACCATGCGCGAGTGCGCAACCTGGAACTGGCCCGCCATGTAGGCGCCGGCAGACAGGCCAGAGACGGAGGTCGCGTTGAGGTCGACGCCGAGGTTCGGCAGCGCCGCATCCTGAGAATTGCAGGCAAGCAGGAAGGGCATCGCCGCAAGGGCGACTGCGCAGAGCCAAGGAGCGCCGCGGGATGCCATGCCGCATCAACCCTCACCGGTACGGCCGATGTTGGGCGGCCGTGGCCAGCAAGCTTCACTTTATGCGTATGGTAACACGATCGTCACGGCCCTTGGCGTCGATAACGGTGAGTGTGAAAACCCCCGACCGTTGACGGCAAGCTCGGCATCGCGTTTGCCGGCCGCCAGATCGACCGGCACGCCGTCGAGCAGCCAAACCAGGGCAGCGCGCCACCCTGGGCCTTGACCGTGAAAGCGCCGCTGTCGATGTCGTCGAAGGCGAGTTCGGCCCGATCCGGGGAAGGCGATCTGAACCGGCGGATCGAGGTAGGCTCCCGTGGCCAAATCCTCCGCGCCCCGAAAGCGTTGCAGCGGCGTCGGCAGCTCGCCGCCGGCCAGCCGCAGCGCCCCGGGCGGCGCCGAGGCGAGTGGGGCGCGGCGCGGCGACAAGCGGGCGAAGGCGTCGAACAACAGGGGGCGGCGGCAATGCGTCCGGCCAGGCCGGGGGTGGCGGTGCCGTCGGGCCGGCCGACCCAAACGGCGATGGTATGGCGGCCGTCGTAGCCAACCGCCCAGGCGTCACGAAAACCGTAGGAGGTTCCCGTCTTGTAGGCGATCTGTCCCGGCCTGGCGTTGGCGGGCGCGGGGGCATGCCGCAGAATATCGGTGACGTACCAGGCAGCAACCGGCGACAACAGCCGCGGCGGCGGCGCATCGGCCTGCGGGCGGGCGCATGGCGTCGCCAGCGCAGGGGCACCTGCTCGCCGCCGCGGGCAACCGGTGTAAAGCATGGCCAGGTCCGAAAGCCGCAGCCCCAGGCCCCCGAGCGCAATGGCGAGCGTCGGCTCGGCACCCTTGGGCAGAACGGGGTGGCCCCCACCTGCTGGAGGCGGCCATAAAGCTTGCCCGGCCCAAGCGCATCGAGGACTTTGACCGCCGGGATGTTCAGGGACTGCGCCAGGGCCATGCGAACGCTGACGGTTCCGTGCCAATCCTGGTCGAAGTTCTTCGGCACATAGGCGCCGAACCTGGCCGGCCGGTCTTCGATCAGCGCTCTCCGGATGCGCCAGGCCGGCCTCGAATGCCAAGCCATAAATCAGCGGCTTGAGCGTCGAGCCCGGCGAGCGCAAGGCGGTCGTCATATCGAGCGCACCGAAACGGCCGGCATCGAGATAGCCGGGCGAGCCGACCTGGGCGATCACCTCGCCGGTCGCGTGGTCGACCGCGATCAGCGCGGCCGATAGGCGTCCGGGCTGGGCATCGACGTGCTCGCGCACCAGCCGTTCCAGGTTGGCTTGCGCGGTCGCCTCAAGGGTCAGCAGCGCACCAGGCGCGCCTTATCGTGTTGGACCTCGGCATCGGCCAGATGCGCCGCCAACAGCGGAAATTCGCGCCGGCTGGCCGGCATGGGCTCGGCCATGGCGCGGCGTGCGTCCTCCCGCGCAACGATTTGGCTGCCGGCGGCATGGGCAAGCACGCGGTTGCGCGCCCGCATCGCGGCCACCGGAAAACGATCCGGGCGACGCAGCTCTGGCGCTTGTGGCAGGGCTACCAGCAGGGCGGCCTCGGCAAGCGACAGCCGTTGCGGCTCCTCGCCGAAATAGGCAAGTGAGGCGGCGCGCACCCCTTCGAGGTTGCCGCCGAACGGTGCCAGGCGAAGGTAGAGGCCGATGATCTCGTCTTTGGAGAAGCGACGCTCAAGACTTGAGCGCGCACAGCGCCTGCTGCAGCTTGCCCGCCGCGGTACGGCGGTGCGCACCCAGGGAGCAGACGCGCGACTTGCATGCTTCAACGTCGAGCCGCCCGAAACGATGCGGCGATGGCGCGCAAGCTGCCAGGCGGCGCGGCCGATCGCCCAAGCATCGACGCCGCGGTGTGAGTGGAAGCGTTTGTCCTCGAAGTCGATCAGCATCGCGAGATAGCGCCGATCGACCTGCGCCGGCGCGATGGGCAGGCGCCAGCGACCATCGGCGCTGGTGTAGGCGCGCAAGAGGCGATCGTTGCGATCGAGCACCGTGACGGAAAGGTCGTTGGCCACCTCGAGCGGCGGGAACCGCCAGCGACGGCCAACTCGCCGCTTTTGCGATCAGGAGAAAGGCGAGCAGGGCGGCGGCAAGGAACCCCATGCCTCGCGACACTGAGCGCAGGTGGCCCCCGAGCGCGCAGCCCGAGGCGCTTGCACTTTGGGGCTGCGCTGGCGGCGCGTGCAGAATCGACTACGATGCCAGCCTGCCGTCAGCCCAGGGAGCGGATCATGCCTGCCAAAAGAACGACGCATCGCAGCTCAAAGGGAACGAAGCTTTATGCCGTGCGCGACAAGAAAGGACAATTCGAGGACATCCAGACTTACAAGCGCCCACGGGCAAGATATCAAGCGCGAAGAGCAAGGCCGAAACCAAGCGCAAGGCCCGCTGGCGGGCGGGGTCGCCGGCCAAACAGTGAGCCGGGTGCGGCCGGCATGCTGGTGCGCTGGGATCGCATCGCTGTCGCTAGTCCTTGGCCGTCACCACCAGCTGACCGCTTGCAGTGCGCGCGAAGCGATCCGGGCGGTACATGTCTCGACCGTAGCGGCCGGATGAACGAAGGTGCCAGGCGTCACCGCGCGCACGAGATAGGCCACGCTCGCGCCGGAGACCGGCGCGGCGTTGCCGTCCTCGCCGTCATCCTGACCGCCGCGCGCGTCCGCTGCCCGAGCCGAAGAAATCGAAGGCGGCAACGAAACGGTCGTCGCGAAAATCAAGGTGGCTGGGTTTGACGGTGGTTTTGAGCCAGCCGAGGGTTTTGACGTCGCCTGAGTCGACGAGGCGTGGGTTTTCGATTTCCAGGCCCGCGGGCAGCCGGTCGACCAGCAGGATGCGGCCGCCTTTTTGTTCTGCCTCGACCTTGAGAACCACGACCAGGCGGTCATTCTGCTTGAGCTTGCCGTCGCCGCCGGCCGCGCTCTTGAGATCGACCTTACGGCCGTCGAGGGTGTAGTAGCTGCGTTCGATGCTGAAGCCCTTGGCGACCGCAGGCTCCGGCGTCAGCGCTGCCCCCACGACCGAGACCACGGCTTCGACGCTGCTATCGCCGGTGTTGCTGACGAGGATACCATCGCCTTCAAGCCCGCGGCCGTGAGCCCGCGCAGGAGCGATCCTTGGTGTGGCTTGGCATTGACCGCAAGCGTCATGCGTCTTGGCTTCTTCGCCGAGCGCGTGCGCCGCCAACAGCATCCAGAGCCTGTTCCTGGGTAGAGGTGTAGGTCTTTTTCCCGTAAGCCTTGGCGAGAACATCAAGGAGGCGCGGCAGCACCGGTTTGGCGACGCCCGACTCCGCCACCAGGGTCAGCACGGCGGCACCATCGCGCACCCCCGTGCCGTAGTCGCGACGGCTCTCCGCCTCGTCCTGCTCGTCCATCAGCTCGAGGGCGGCTGCCATGGCGCGCTCCGCCCGCGGCTGGTCGCCCAGCATCGACAGCGCGGCAGCCAGCTGCGCCTGGGCCAGCGGCGTGGCAAAGGCGTCGAGCTTGGTGTCGACGTAGTACCTGAGCTCGCCGATCGGCGCGCGACCGTTGCGGGCCAAGGCATAAAGCGCGTAGGCACGGCCTTCGCCGCCCTTCTCGAAGTCCTGGGCGTAGCTGACGAAATTCTGCAGACGGTCGAGCGCCCGGTTGAAGGGCTGTTGACGCACCGCGTAGCCCGCCTCCTTGGCGCGCGTGAGGAAATCGGTGACGTAACTCGTAAGCCAGATGTCGCCATCGGACGGCCCCCAGATGCCGAAGGCGCCGGCGCTGTCCTGCATTTCGAACACCCGGGCAATGGCCCCGTCGATGCGCGCGCGGATCTCGACATCATTGCTCAAGCCGATGCGCTTGAGAGCTCGTTGACATAGAGCAGCGGCAATGCCCGACTGGTGGTCTGCTCGGCGCAGCCGTAGGGGTAACGATCGAGCGAGGCGAGCAGGCCGGGGACATCGAAACCGGCCAATGGCCCGACCGCGAGGCTGATTTTGCTGCGCGCCGGGATTAAGTCCTGCAACAACGCCGGGGACAGGGTGAGCTTGCCGCCGTTGGGCGCGAGCGAGGCCACCATCAGGCGTTTGACGTCGCCGGCCGGCACCTTGACGTCAAGGCTGAGACGGCGACGCACGTCAATGCCGTTTTGGCCGGTGACGCGCAGGGGCCAATTTGATGAGCCCGACCTCTGCAGGCTTGAGCTCGAAGGCCTCGCGCTTGCGCTCGCCGGCGGCCAACGCAACGGTGCGCTCAAAACCGATCGCCGTCTCGGCTCCGCGCCGGCGGCTTCCCTGCTGGCCGACGATGGTGTAGCTGCCGGCCACGCCTTCGACGTTGTGCACCGCGAGCTCGAGGCGCGCCCGGTCGCCAAGCGTCAAAAGCGGGGCGCCGACGCCGTTATGGTCACCGGGTCGCGGACGATCAGCTCCTTGGCGCCCGAGCCGACCTTGCCGGCACTCCAGGCGACGGCCGAAACGCGCACGCTACCGTTGAAATCGGGAAGCTGGAAGTCGACCCTGGCGCTGCCATTGGCGTCGAGTTTGACGATGCCTGAGAACAAGGCCAGAGTTTCTTCCACCGGCGGCGAGCCCTGCATGGACATGCCGTCGGAGCCGCCATCGCCGCCCGGAGCGCAGCTTGCCGCGTTCGGCGCGCATGCCATCGATCAATCGGCCGTAAAGATCGCGGATATCGGCACCGAGACGGCGTTGACCGAAAAACCAGGCTTCGGGTTTGGGGGTCTCTGAACCGCGTCAGGTTGAGGATGCCCGCATCGACGGCGGCGAGGGTGACAAAGGCCTCCTGCGGCCGCCAGCCCGCCGACCTTGACGGGCACCGACAGGATGGCGCCCGACTTGATTTGCGCCGGCAGGTCAAGGCCGATGCTGAGCGAGCGCGACGTCTGGATCGACGGGGGAGCCAGCGCAGGCCAAGCGCGCGGCTCGGCATGCGCTTGGCCGTCTGCGTCGATTGGGCGATAGAGCATGACGGTGACGTAGGCACCCGGCCCCCAGTCCGCGCCGACGCGTAGGGCCACTTCGCCGCCACCGGCCGGAAGATCGACCTCCCGGGTACTTGCTAGCCCCGGAGTTGAGCACCGCGATCATGGCGCGCGCCCGGCAGGCGCGAAGCAATTTTGAGACGGGCCCAATCGCCAATGCGGTAGTTGGGTTTGTCGAGGGCAACGTCGAGTATTTCCGGACTATCCGCGGCTTCGTCTGCCCAATAGCCACTGTTGAAAACGAGGCTCGAGAGTGTGCCATCCGGGCTCGCCACCCTCCAGGCGATAGCGGCCCCAGTCGACGCGCGCCTCGATCTTGGCCACCGCGCCCGAGGCCTCGCCGGCGCCGGCAGCAATACGGCGCGCATTGACGATCGGCTCGTAGTTCCAGGCGCCGTCGCGGCTGTACCGATTGCCAGCGCTGGTCGAGGCGCAGCAGCTCCCACTTGAGGCCCCGAGCTTCCATCGGCCGGCCATCGCTGCCGAGCAGGACCGCCCTGCGAAGCGCGCCATTTCACCCTCGCCGATCTGTCCGTGCCGACGAAGAGCGGTTTAATGCCGATGCGCGGTTGCGCTATTTCCACGGGCAGCGTCACGGTGCGCTCGATGCTGCGGCCACCCCCTCGCGCAGCTTCAAGATGACATCGACTTCGAGCTGCCGCCCGGTGCGGGGCAAGGCCGGCAGCCGCAACCCGACGGCGGCCCGTCCTTGCGCATCGGTGACGGGAAGCTGCTCCAGCGTCTTGCGAACGGGGCTGATTTGCTCATCGGCCAGGCCGGAACTCTGAAGCCGGCAAAACCCGGCACCTCGCGATTGGAGGGTTTCACGACGACCTCGCCCCTCAATGGCGAGGTTTGCCGCGGGCGGCCCGTAAAGATAGCGGCCCGCCAAATTGATGGTGCTTACCTGGCCGGGAGACCGCGTGCCCGCGGGTCGAGCTTCAGTTCCAGCCGTTCGGGAACGAAATCTTCCACCAGGAAGGCGGCTTTGCGCGATGGCGCTCGCTTTCGGTTCAACGTGCACGCGCACGCGCCAGGTTCCGGTCATGGCGGAGGGCGGCAGCGCCAGCTCGCCGGTGCGGCCACCGAGGCCCTGATCGGCCAGGGTCACGCGCTTGTGCTCGACGCCATCGGGGCGCGCCACTAGCGAGGGTCAGGGGATGGAGGCCGCGCTGCCCTGGCGATTGCGCGCCAATGCCGTCAGGTGGACTGTCTCGCCGGGACGGTAAACCCCGCGGTCGGTGTAGGCAAAGGCATCGATCGGTCCCGGCGCGCTACGACCCTTGACGCCGCGATCGGTTAGATCGAAGGCGGCGGCCGACACATCGATAAAGGCGTAATCGCCATCGACGCCGTCGGCGGCGAGCACGGCAGGGGCCAGGCCACCCTCGCCGCGCTGCAGGCCGGCATCGAAGCGCGCATAGCCGCGACTGTCGGTCTTGGCGGTGGCCAGCACTTCGTTAGTTGCGGGCGATCAGGCGAAGATTGACGTTGACGACCGGAGTGGCCGTCGCCAGCGAACGGACGAACACGTGTACGCCGTCATCGCCATTGATGCTGGTGAGACCAAGATCGGAAACGATGAACCACTGGGTGGCCGCAGCGGTGCGGCCAGCATCCTCCTTCGCGCCGACGGCGTGGGCTACCAGCACGTAAACGCCGGGCTGCAGCTTCGGCACCGCCTCGGCGATCGGAAAGGCCGTGGTGACATCCTCGTTGGGACGGGCGGCGACGGCAAGCTCGCCCGCATAGACGCGCGCCCCGGTCCGCTCTTTCAGCGTGTCGATCTCGTAGGCGGAAATCTGCTTTTGAAATCGCCGCCTTGCAGGGTCTGGGCCAGGCTGCGATCACCGATGCGGTAGAGCTCGACCTTGATGCTCTCGGTATTGACGCTGACCAGCGGAATTCCCTGCTGACCGCGATTGGGCAGGACATAGCCACGACCGCTGGCGCGCACCGATGGCGCACGGTCCCCGACGTAGATGGCCAATTCAGCGGTTTTGGCAGGTTCTCGCCGATGGCCGAGGGAAGCTCGGTCCTGACCTGCACCTCGTAGCGTTTACCGTGCGCCAGGCCATCGACACAGATCTGGCGCGCGTCCGCCGTTACGGTCTGCGGATCCTTGCCGTCAACCTTGATGAACTCGGCCCAATCGCTGCGGCCGGCCGCCAGGCGCTCGGAAAACTGCACGCACAGGCGCGGCTGGCTGGCATCCGCATCGACCTTGTACTCAAGAATGCGAAAGCCGTGCTCGGCCAGGAGTTTCTCGTAGCCCTCGCGAATATCCGGGTTGTCGACGAGTGCCAGGCTGGCACTGAGGGCGTCGAGCGCGGGACGAAAGAAGGAGCGGCGCTTGAGCGCGTCGGCAAGCACCGCCAGGGCCGTGGCCTTGGCCGCCGGCTGCGTGGCGCGCGCATAGGCATTGAAGAGCGGCACCGGAGGCATTGACGGGAAGATCGTAGCGCTCGCTGCCACGCTCGGCGTTGATCGCCAGCAGCGCCCTGGCGAGGCCAAGCCAAGAGACGGCATCGTTAGGGTCGGCCAACACTGCCTGCCCATAGCTGAGCGCGGCGGCACGCGGGTCTTTGGCGCCGAGCAGGCGATCGCCGTCCGCTCTCGGTTCGGAGGCAAGCCGGGCGCCCGAGGGCAAACGGGTCTTAAGCGAGGCCTCACAGCGTTTGGCGTCGGCCTCAATGCCAGCGTGACTGAAACGTTGCTCCTGGGCTTGGGCGCAAGGGAGCAACAGAAGCATGAGACCTGCAAAAACAAGACGCAGTGCCGAACGACATGGCGTGAATCCCCGCACGTAACCCCGGCAGCATTGCTGCCGATCGACCCGACGGCCGAGCACGGGAACTGCAGCATCAAGCGGTGGCTGAACAGTGGCGGGGACGCCCTTATTCTCCTCCGCTGCAAGGGCTTGCGCCTATTTTCGGGTAAATACCGCCGGCGGCTTGCCGCCTGCCGTGAGCGCGCGGGCAACCGCGCCGGGCGAGAAACTGCCGGCGCACCGGCGGCGATGTCGGCGGCCTAGCTGCGGCAGAATATCGGCCGCCGCACACAAGCGCACTACTGTCGGCTCGGCAGACCGGGTTCCGCCGCCGAGCCCTTGGCCACCACCGCGGCTGCGGCGACCGCCGGCGCTTCGGCGCCTTTCAGCGGCACGCTTGCAAACCAAAGACGCTCAAAGGAGACCGCGGCGCATCCGGCGGCCTCGCCGCAATCCTCCACATAGTTTTCGAAGGCATCGCATTTGGCCGGATCGCGCCGCATGCAGTCGCCAATCCAGCAGGTATGGGGGCCGACTACGAGTTGCTCGTGCGCCTCGATCAACCGCGGATGCCGCGCCCAGCGGATCTCGTGCCTGCAGCTCAGGGCGGTGCCGGCGAGGCGCTGCGCCTCATCGTCGACCTGCGCCAGGATCAAGCGCACGACCCTCCGGCCGCGGCAATGGTCTGATCAAGACCGGCGATTGCTTTCACCACGGGGCTGTCGAGCGAGCGGGCAACCACCAGCAGCGGATGCGGGCGCTCGGCGTCGATATGCTGCACGACAAATTGCCTGAGCCTTTGCTCCTTTTCCTCGTACCGTGAAATGCTAACGCGAAGCGGAGGCCGGAAAGGCATGAACGTTTCTCTCTTGGCTCTGAATACGGTGGCAGTAGCGGCCCGGCGCTCGTCCCGTGCAGGACTATTTGCGGCCATTACGGTTAAATAATGATTGACCTGCATCCTAGAATCACCGGCAGACACAATCACTTCCCAATAGTTGTTGCCGCAACGCGGTTGAAATATGTTTGATTTCAGGTATTTCACGCAATTCTTTCGTCGCGCGGTGCACGCTGACGGCCGCCGCCGCCCCCGAGCATCGCCTGCGCCCGCAGCAGAGCGTCTGACACGCGCGCGAGGAAGGTCCTGTCTCGGATGATCAGATAACAGAGTAACGCACGTCCGGAACTGGAGCGCCACGCGGTCAGGGTCAGGGCCCAGCCACCCGCTGCGGGCGTCGCGCGGCCTCGCAACTATACGATGCTGGCGAGGGCGCGTATCGAGCGACAACACCAAGCACCAATGCGGCTCGAAGTCTGCGCCGAGCGGCCAGACATTGGCGCGATAGGCCTCGAGCAGGCCTGCTTCGTAGCGCTTGAACCAATCGGCCTGGCAGAGCACGAACTTGGTCGCCGCCACCACGCTCTCCCGATCAATGATGCACAACACGCACATCTCCGGATGACGGCCGAGGTATTCGTGCACGGCCACCATCAGGGTGGGATAACCGGGGTGCAGCATGTCGTCGAGCACGATCACGCCACCGGGCGCGAGCACCGCCGTCGCGAGTTCGAGGTCCTTGCTCAGCGCCGCGCGCGAATGCTCCCCGTCGATGTGGAAGAAGCGCACGCCCCGGTTGCCGAGCTTGCCCAACAGTTCGGCCGGCTCCAGCACACGGCTATCGGCCCTCCAGGCGATACGCCGCTCGGCCGGAACACCGTGCCTGGCACAGTTGGCCTCGAACCGGTCGGCAACCTCCGGGTTCGGCCAGTCGAGATAGATCGATGCCGAGCGCGATCTCACCGGGCGCCAGGGCATGCGCCATAGCGATAAAAACGACCCTCGAAGGGACCGATCTCCGCAATCGGACCGGCAACGCCCAGCTGCGTCTGGATGCGCAGCAGGCCGCAGCAAACGGCGGCGGCAAAGCGCGACGACATGCTGGACCTTGGCGTAGCCGAAATCGAGGTATTGGTCGACGCTGGCGATGCCAGAGCGGATCTGGTCGCTCGTCAGCGGTGAGGTGTGCGGCTGTTGAGACATGGTTTTTCCAGTGTGCGCCGGGGCCTGTGGAGGGACCATGTCGGAGGCTTTTGGCTTTCGCAAGGGCAATGGACTAGATGGTGAGTGGTGTGATCTTGAGTTTGCAGGTAGTGAAGGGCTGAAAGCCGGCCGCTGCCCCGCTCAGACCTCGCCACGCACGGCATCCCAATGCGCATTGAATATCATCGCACTCTGCTGGCCGACCGCGTGCGCAACAGCGCCTTTTACGCGGCCTTGAAGAGCGTGATCGTGCCGGGCATGACCACGGTTGCAGACATCGGTGCCGGCACGGGCTTTCTCGGCTTTCTCGCCGCCAAGCTCGGTGCTGCCCGGGTCGATCTCTATGAGACCGGCGACATCGCCGAGCTGGCGCGGCGGCTCTTGAAGCACAATCGCCTGCCCCAGGCGCGCATCGCCCAAGTGCACTCGACCGAAGTCGCAGGCCGGACCGAGTCGACGTGATCGTATCGGAGACGCTCGGCAACTATCCTTTCGAGGAGAATATCATTGCCACGCTCAATCATGCGCGCGCCCACTTCCTTGCGCCCGGCGGCCTGCTCATTCCGCGCCGGGTGGAACAGTTTGCCTGCCCCGTGATCAGCGAGCACTTCCACCGCGAACTGGCGATCTGGGACGAGGTCGGCTATGGCCTCGACTTTACGGCGGCCAAGACGATGGGCCTCAACAACATCTATGTACGCTGGTTCACGCCAGATGATCTGCTCGATCGGGCCGCCGCCGCGTGATCGCCTGGGACGAAGTGAGCTCTTTGACAAGCACAACAAGACGACCCGTACCGGAGAGGCACAGTGGCACATCAGGCGGCCGATCACCATCTATGGTTTAGCCCTGTGGTGGGCGGCCTGAACTCGTGCCGAGCCTCACGCTGGCCACCGGTCCTCTCGATCCGCGCACGCACTGGGAGCAACTCTACCTGCCGGCCCTGTCTCCGATCGCGCTTTCACCCGGACAAATTTGTGTGGCACGCTTGCGCTCAACCACCTCCTTCGAGCGCGGCACGAATGTAGACATGGACACTGCTGGTGTGCGACGGGGCGGGCCGCCAGATCGCCAAACAGGCACTCGATCTGGAAAAGGGCTTCCTGCCCTAGCGGCCATGCAGCCGTCGCGGCGCCGCCTCCCGGCCAACGGGCGCTAAGGCGCTTTGCGCGCAAAGCGCCAGGCCCCATGAGCCCTACCTCGAAGCGCACCGCCCTGGTCGGATCGGCGGGCCGCCGCGCGAAGCGCGTCGATTGATCGTGGATGCGCATGACGGCCTCGATCTCGACCGTGATCTGCAGGGGCAGCGATCCCATGCCGACGGCGGAGCGGGCATGACGTCCCGCTCGCCTAGCACCGCAACGAGCAAATCCGGAACAGCCGTTGATCACCTTGGGTTGATCGGTAAATTCCGGCACGGCGTTGACCATGCCCAAGACCTTGAGCACCTCTATCTTGGAGAGCTCCCCGGCGGCGGCTTTGGCCGCTGCCAGCAGGCCGAGCCCGACCAGCTTGGCGTGCTCGTAGGCCTGTTCGACGGTGACATCACGGCCCACCTTGCCGACCATCATGGGGTGCCGTCGTTGCGGCGCGGGCCCTGGCCCGAAAGATAAAGCACATTCCCACAAATCTTGAACGGCACATAGTTGGCCATGGGGCTTGGCATGTCCGGCAGCGTCAGGCCCATCGAGACGAGCTTGGCTTCTGGTGTCATGGAGGCTCTCCCTCGGTCGGGTTGCAATCACACGATTTTCGTAAGGGAGGAAAGGTCGCACGTCCTTGGTGACGCAACCAAGGCCACAATAATAGCGAACAAGCGTCGGCAGAATAGCCGGCACTGCGACCCCAATTGCGAGGCTTCGCCCATGACCCTCAAAGGCAAAACCGCCGTGGTGACCGGCTCAACCTCTGGCATCGGCCTCGGCATTGCCCATGCGCTTGCTGGGGAAGGTGCCAACGTGGTGATGAACGGCCTTGGCAGCGAAACGGATAATGCGAAGGCAATCCGCGAGGTGGCCGCGCACGGCACGCGCGTGGCCTTCGATCCGGCCAACATGCTCCGTCATAACCAAATCGCCGATATGATCGCCAAGGCGGAGCGCGAGTTCGGTTCGGTCGACATCCTCGTCAACAATGCGGGCATCCAACACGTGGCGCCGGTTGACGAGTTTCCGATCGAGCAATGGGACGCCATAATCGCCATCAACTTGAGCTCGGCATTCCATACGGTGCGTGCGGCGGTGCCGGGCATGAAGAAGCGCAAATGGGGACGCATCATCAATATCTGCTCGGCACATTCGCTGCGCGCCTCACCCTTCAAGTGCGCTTACGTCTCGGCCAAGCACGGGCTCGCCGGCTTCACCAAGACGGTGGCCCTGGAGCTCGCCGAAGCGGGCGTCACCTGCAATGCCATCTCCCCAGGCTTTGTCTGGACACCACTGGTGGAACAACAGATTCCCGACCTGGCGAAGTCGGAGAACATCTCGCTGGAAGAGGCCAAGCGCCAGACGCTGGCGCGTCAACCCACCAATCGCTTTGTCATGGTCGAAGAGGTAGCCGCCCTCGCCGCCTTTCTTGCTGGCGACACCGCAGCCTCAATCACGGGCGCCAACTATTCCATCGACGGCGGTTGACGGCCCAATAGCCGTCTGCTCAAGAAGGCAACAACAGGCGCCACGGCAGGCGCGTGTGGCACGGAATTGGCGCGTCCGCGCATTTGGTGGCCGGCTTCTGGCCTGCCTCGCGCAGCCTAGCTGCGGCGGTGCCGAGCTGCGCCTTTGCCGTCAGGTGACACCGACGACGATGGCAATCGCAAGCGACGCGCGGCGGCCAGCGCGCAAAGGGCGCGGGCGGCAGCGCCATCTTGGCCGCGCTGGGGCCATCGCAGTTTGTTGGGGCACCAGCGACAGCAGCGCGCTTGAGCGCCAGTGGCCGGTATGGCTTCGCGCCAACGGCAGTTATTGCTTGCGCGCCAATGGCACTTATTGTTTGCGTGCCAATGGCACTTATTGTTTGCGTGCCAATGGCACGACGCCCTGGTTGGCGCCATCTCCGCGTCACGAAGCGACCGCGATCACGCGGATGCCGCGGCGACGGTCAACAGGATGGCCCAACAGGATTTCCCGCATCCCACCTGCAGGTTAGGATGGGAGGTGCGCTGGCGCCGCTCGGAAGCTTCTCCATTGCAGCAGAAGCGCATAGCGGCGCGGTTGATTCAGGGCACCAAAAGCCGCGACGAGATCGGCACAGCCGTAAGGCCGCCGGCCACAAACGCGATCGTCACAAGCCACGCATAATGCAGCCGAGCGCAACACGAGGTAGGCCGCCCACAGGCGTAAAATTGCGTGGTGTCGCCCGTGAGATAGGGATGGGTGGCGCCGAAAAAAGCGCGAGAACGAGAACTGCCAAAGCAAGAACGATCGATAACGTGGAACATCCGGGATGCGGAGCTTTCAAGGCCATGGTGATCTCTCCCTAAATTGACCCCGATCGACGCGCAGCAGCCATGACGCGACCTCGATTGACGCCGTCCGCAGCGCTAACGCTGCCGGGATGCGCCACCGCAGCCACGCAAGCTCATGTGGGTAACGTGGGAAGACCGCGCTCGGTCAAGAACGGCTGGCGTAGCGGAAACCCGTTCCGCAACGACCACCTCGATGGCACCACTGGTAATAAAGGGATGGGATATGCGCACACCCACCACCCCGTCGTAGCCTTGCGCGCCGGCGCGCTCCGGCGAGCGTTGCCAAGGCGCGCGCAATGGTCGTATCGAGCAGCGCCTCATATTTTTGTCATATGGCCGCCAATCGTATTGACGACGGCCTCGCGCATATCGCGCAGGATGTTGGCACCGCTAATGGCGCAAGCATAGACGAGCTCTGCCCTGTCAATGGCGCGATCTTGACCGTGTCGGTCGTCACTAGCCGCACTAACGCCCCCTCGCGTCTTGGGCGCCAACCGTCGCCGACAGGCAGGATCACCAGGAGCGCCGACCAGCAACCGCCACAACCAGGAGCGAAGCAGCGATGCCAGGACAGGCGGCGATCACCATGGCAACGGCGTAGCTTCTCCCAAAGCAAGCGCGGGGGCTATGCGGCCATCGAGCACGAGCTGGGCATGCTCAAAAACCACGCCGGGATTTGGCACGGTACTCGTTTGCAGCATCTACCGACGGCCGCCAATTGATCGGGGCTGGCGATGACGGCGTACGCGCACGGCCGGCTAGCCCAGCTCCGCCATGCGCGAGGGCGATTGCACCACCGCCCGCAACAGCCGCTGCGCCGGCGCTGTGGACAGCACGCTCCAGATAACGCGACAGGCTGTCGAGCTCACTCTCGTCGAGGGACCGCGCCAACGTCCGTAGTCTCGCCCGCGTCCAGCTCGAACAAGGATGTCTCGGGCCGCCGGCTGCAAAGATGCCAACCGAGAGTGATCGATCACGATCCTGCAAGCCCAAAAGCCGGTTCAGCTGGCCTTGGTGAATGATTGCGGATCCGCGCGTCGGTAAACCTCGAAAGCCACGACCTTGGTCAGGTTGTCACCGGCGATCGCCCACCACTTGAAGGCAACTCCAGCGGCGCGACTCAGCGCGCGATCTCCAGGGCCTCGCCGGGCAGGGCGGTGACCGCCCGATGCAGCGTGCCGTCCTCCGAGCCGCTTGAGCACGCCCGCTTCGCCTTCGCTGGCGAGTGATGAGAATCCGATGATTTCGTCGAGCCGCGGCATGCTCGGCGCCCTTGATCTGGCCGAGGAGCGCTTGAAGCCGTCGTTTGCGCTCGGCGAAAGTCCGAGCACCTTGGCATGCGCCCGCCGGAACTCGGTCCAGATTTCCACGACGCGGCTGGCGGTAGCGGCGCTGATGTCCCTGATCGCCGTCGCTAACGTGTTCGGAGAGCACGCCCGCGAGTTCGTCGCGCACCTTTGTCCCTGGTGCGGCTTTCGAACTTCATCTCCTCGGCGACGATCGGCAACACGCCATGGCGAAAGTCCCAAATGTCCTGGCGACCGGGACGGGGCCGACCCCACCCGCAGACCACGCCGAAACCAACCGGCCCAGCACCGAGCCGACTGATGCGCCGCAGCCCGCGTCGTGACGGAGGAGAGCTGGCGTCGCGCTGACCAAAATAATCGGCCCCGGCAACACCTTCAACTGCCCCCGAGCAGGGACCTGGCCGGTCGAAACCCGCGCGCCAAGCTTGGCTGGATCGACGCTGAGTTGGCGGCCGGCATCGGCGCTGTCGGTCGCCCGCCGCGGTCGGACCCGTAGCGCCGCCCGAGAAACGCCTGCATGCACTCAACGGCCCACGGAGCCGCCGGGGATCCGCCGCGGCCGCTTCGATGCGCTTGCCGACCTCGCGGCCGACCCCTGTAGCCATCTCTTCAATGGCTTTTTTATGGCCTCCGGAGCGGTAGACGCGCTCAGCAATCCGTGGTCGCAAGCTCTCCTGCGCCTTGCCCGCGGAGGCCAACGGTTGCAGCAGCTGACAATCCACAGCTCCGATTCTTCGCGCACTCGCCCGACCGCGAGGTCACACCTGCCGGTCGATAAGGTCGTCAACATTGCCGCGCCGCCACTCCTCCCCGAGCACCACCGCTGTAGTCCCGGTAAGCCAGCTGAGGCTTCTAGGCCCTTGCGCGTGACGGCCTCGATGGCGCTGCGAAGGCCGGCTCGTCACGCGCTTTGGCAGGCCCCATACTCCGCTTCCGGGTCATGAGCGGTGCCGCGGTCGCGGCCGGGACGTGCGAAGAAATAAGTGCGAAGGCGGCGCGTCGATGACAGGCCGGCGCGACAGGGGGAAAGTGTGCCCTTGAGCGTGTGCAACGAGGCCTCGGCGCTGGGGAACACGGGACTGAGGTCACATGGGAACGGGGCGCAAACACCGCAGCGCGCCAGTATTGCCACCAAAGCGATCGATTGGGGAACTTTGGCGGGGCTTGCTGGTCCCCGACAGGGCGGAGACAGCGCCACGCCCGGCGCTGGGCACGCTGCCGCGCCCCTCAGGTCGGACGGGGAGCTTAATGAACATCGTCCTTTTTGGCATCTTGGCCTATGTGCTGGCAGTTTGCCGTCGGCAGCCCGGGTCTCGCGCCGGATGGCGAGCGAGGCCGACTCACATCCTGGCTGGCCGCCGCCTGGGCGGGCTTGTCACCTTTCTCGGTCTTTGCCACCTACTTCTGGCGCCGAGGCGATCGTAGCCTGGTGGTGCGGTCTACGAAAAGGGTCTGGGCGGGGGCGCTGGTCGATCCCATCGGCTATGCCGGCGCCATTGTCATCGTCGGTCTGCTGTTCGCGCGCGCTTTGTGGTCGCGAGGGCTTACCACCTTTCGCCGATCTGTTTCGTCGCCGCTACTCACCGGGAGTGGAGCGCCTGGTGGTCGTCATCTTGCTGCCGGGCTCGATCATTTGGGCCGCCGCCCAGATACGCGCCTTCGGCCAAGTCATGAGCCTCAACTCCGGCCTCGATCTCGAAAACGGCCATCACGCTGGCCGCCGTGCTGGTGGCAGCCTACTCCGTGGTTGGCGGACTGTTGGCCGACGCCGTTACCGATACGATCCAGGGCATCGCCGTCCTGGCCGGACTGATCATCCTTGGCATCATCGTTGCGACCAGAAGTTGGCGGGCGTTGCCACCGGCCTTTCTAAGGTCGACGCCACCCGGCTCTGCTGAGCGACACTCCCGAGGAAGAGCTTGCTTGCACGCCTCGAACACCTGGCCATTCCCATCTGCGGCACCATCGTCGCCGTCGAGCTGATCTCGCGCTTCCTCGGCGCGCGTTCGGCGCAACGTGGCGGCTGCGGGCACGATCGTAGGCGGCGCGATCTATCTTTCGATCGGGTTGGTGCCGGTCTTTCTCGGCCTGGTCGGCCCTTTGCTGCTGCCGATCAGCCCCGACGCCGAGCAGATCGTGGCCAAGCTGGCCGAGGTCTATCTGCCCGGGGTCCTCTATGTCGCTTTCGCAGGCGCGATCATCTCCGCCATCCTGTCGGCGGTGCACTCCGCCCTGCATGCACCCGCCTCGCAGATTTCGCATAATATCCTTTGTACGGATTATTCCCAAGCTCAGCGAGGCTGGCAAGCTTTGGGCCGTACGCATGACGGTGATGGCCCTGAGCATCATCGCCTTTCTGATTGCTCTCAGTTCGGAAGGTATTCACGAACTGGTGAAACGGCCTCCGCGTTCGGCAGTGCCGGCGTGTTCGTGGCAACGCTGTTTGCCCTCTTTACGCGCTTCGGCGGCCCGGCCAGTGCCTATGCCTCAATCGTAGCTGGCATGGCGCTATGGGCGGCGGGCGAATACCTATTGGGATTGACGGCGCCTATCTGCTTGGCTTGAGCGGTGCGGCAGTCGCTTACGCGGTCGCGGCGCTGCTGCCGGGCCGGCGGCACTGAACAATCGTCAGTCCTCCAACAAAATGCGGCCGCCGCGCTGCCTTTGACGGCGCGGACGACGGGCTGCGGCCAACTGTCTCGGGCACCTTCACATTACCGCGTCAGACCCGAGGTTAATTCGCGCAAATAAGCCTTGGCCCCAACTTTGGCGTGCACGGCGCCATCTATCGGTGCAACCGATAGATGCGGCTTAACGGAAATGTGAAGGAAACCGATTGGCTTCGGCGCCATTGGAAGCCAAAGAGGCGATCCAACCAGGCCGCACCTCGATGCCGAGGTGGGTCAATTCCATCAACGGGTTCTGCAAGCGTGTCGCGTCCGCGTGTGAAGTGCCGTGTGTTCGTCGATTTTGACGGAACCATCGCTTCTCTCGATACAACCGATTTTCTGCTCGAGCGATTTGCGGCGCCGCAGTGGCGTCAGATCGAGGACGATTGGAAGGCCGGCCATGATTGGCTCGCGCGAGTGTCTGGTGCGCCAGATCGATCTCGTGCGGGCGACGCCGGCCCAACTCGACGACTTCATCGAACACATCGAAATCGATCCGGGTTTTCCGCCTTCGCTGCTCTCTGTCGTGAGCAAGGTCACGAGGTGACGGTGGTGTCGGACGGACTGGACCGCACCGTCGAGGCGGTGTTGAAGCGATACGACCTTGAACTTTCGCCTTATGCCAATCACCTGGAATGGCGCGGCCAGATCGCTGGCGGCTGCGCTTTCCTTATGCGCGCAGTGACTGCGAGGCACTGTCGGGCAACTGCAAGTGTCAATTCACCGAGGATGCCCGGCTCGATCTGCGCATGGTGATCGGTGACGGGCGTTCAGACTTCTGCATCGCCCGCCGCGCCGATTTGGTGTTAGCCAAGAGCGCACTGCTGCCGCACTGCGTCGCCAGCGGGCTGCCCGTTCGCGCGTTCGCAAGCTTCGAGGAGGCCCGTCGCATCTGGCAGGTTGGCTCGATGGCCACGACGCCTTTGCTCCTCTTCCCAGTTGCAGCGGGCAGACGATTAGCCCTCGGCATGAGTGAGAACCGATGCCAAAGGTAATCAACCGGCGCCGCGCGTCACCGACGACCAGGCGGAGCAGACGCTCTCCGAGGCCGAGCTCCTTGCCCCTCGAGGCGAGCTATTGTTCGCACGGCGACACCGTCCACTACACCGATCCGCCGAAAATCTTCGAACGCGCCGAGGGCACGTTCCTCTACGACGCGGATGGCAGAAATACCTCGACCTGCAGATGTGGTACTCGGCGGTCAACTTCGGATACCGCCAACGAGCGCCTCAACGCGCGCCGTCAGCGCCGCCAGCTCGACCGCCTGCCGCAGGTCGCCAGCCAATATCTGCATCGCGAGAAGATCGAGACTCGCCACCATCATCGCCCAGCGACGTTGAGCGCAAAATTCGGCACCAAGGGCCGCGGTGCATTTCAACGTCGGCGGCAGTCAGGCGATCGAGGATAGCCTGAAGCTCGTGCGCAACTCCAAGAAGCGGCAAAAGCCTGATGTTTGCCTTCGAGGGCGGCTACCACGGCCGCACCCTCGGCGCATCGGCCATCACCTCGTCCTACCGCTACCGGCGTCGCTGCGGCCACTTCGGCGATCGCGCCCACTTCATACCGTTCCCCTATCACTTCCGCGGCCCCAACGGCATGAGCACGGAGGATTACGGGCATCACTGCGTCGAGCAAGTTCGAGCGTCTGTTCGAGAGCGAATACAACGGGGTTTGGGATCCGAAGGTCGGCGAGGCCGAGTATGCCGCCTTCTACGTCGAGCCGATCCAGGGCACCGGCGGCTACGTCATTCCACCGAAGAGCTTCTTTGTCGAGCTCGAAGCGGGTGCTCGACGAGCGCGGCATTCTGCTGGTCGTCGATGAGATCCAGATGGGTTTCTATCGCACCGGCAAGCTTTGGTCGATCGAACACTTTCGGCGTCAAGCCGGACGCGATCGTGTTCGGCAAGGCGCATCACCAACGGGCTCAATCCGCTGGCGGGCGTGTGGGCGCGCGAGGAGCTGATCAATCCCACCGATCTTCCCGCCCGGCTCGACGCATTCGACCTTCAGCGCCAACCCGATGGGCACGGCGGTGGCGCTCGAGGCCATGAAAATGCTGCGCGAGACGGACTACGAGAGCGATGGTGATGGAGAAGGGTGCCTACCTCCTCGAGGGTCTGAAGGAGCTGCAACGCCGCTACCCGATCGTCGGCGACGTCGATGGCCTGGGCATGGCGCTGCGCATCGAGATCTGCGAGCCGCACGACAGCTTCACGCCCGCCAAGGCGATCGTCGACCGCATGGTGGACGAAGCCCTGAAGGGCGACCTCGAGGTGGACGGCAGGCGCTACGGCCTCGTGCTCGACATCGGCGGCTACTACAAGAACGTGGTGACGCTGGCACCGAGCCTGCACATCAGCAAATCGGAAATGGACCTGAGCCTGCAGTTGCTCGATCGCGTCCCTATACCGTGTCAGCAAGGAGTAAGGCGCCGCAGTATCCGTTCATGCTTGGCGGCGGTCATGGGAGCGTGGAACCCAGCAACTTGCTTTGGGGTTACACGCTCCGAGGCTGAACCGTCCGATCACGGAGACAGGGGGAATTGATCCTTTCCGGAACAAAACCAAAAACGCACTGCCCGGCCGGTTAAAAGACGAGGCGCAGCCGGCTCCGCGCAGACCGAAAGCAGAGGGAAAGATCGGCGTAAAGACGTGGTGAAGCCAACAACAAGACACACAAAACAGTCTGGTGGATATGAACGACAAGAACGACAAAGACGAGTTTCCCGATCGCAGCCAGCTCTTTGAGGGCGGTCGCGTCGGCGTCCTACTGGTGCACGGCCTCGGGGGCACGCCGACCGAGCTTCGGTTCATTGCCCAAGGTCTCGCCAGGGCCGGCCGCACGGTATTGTGCTGCCAGCTTTCTGGTCACTAGCAGCACCCCCGAGGAACTGCGTCGCTCGACCTGGCAGGATTGGTGCGAAAGCGTCGCGCAGGCGCACGATCGATTGCGCGAACCGCTGCGACATCGTTTTGGCGGGCGGGCTTTCGATGGGCGGCATTTTGGCGCTGCGGCTGGCGCAGCAGCGGCCCGAGGACGTGCACGGTCTGCTGCTCTATGCCCCGACGCTCAAGCTCGATGGCTGGGCCATGCCATGGCACTCGCTCTTTCTCCAGTACCTGAAGCCGACGCCGCTCCGCTTAGAGTTCGACCTCCCCGAGCGCGATCCTTACGGTCTCAAGGACGAACGCGTGCGCGCCCTGGTCGTCTCCAGCATGCAGAGCGGTGACGCCGGCCAGGCCGGAGTGTTCAGCACGCCGATGCGCTCATTTGCCAACTTCCAACGCGCTCGTGGGCGAGGTCAAACCGCGCCTCAAGCAAGTGCGCCAGCCCGCGCTCATCGTGCATCCTCGCAACGACGACATTGCCAGCTTAAAGAACGCCCAGTACCTGCAGTCGCATCTGGGCGGGCTGGTAGAGCACGCTGGTGCTGGACAACAGCTACCACATGGTCACCCTGGACCAGCAGCGCCACGTCGTGGCCGAGCGCACCGATGCCTTCGTCTCCTGGGTCGAGAACGGCTATCTTGCCAGAGCGAGCTGCAGCGCGTGATCAAGGGCGCCAAGGCGGACCACAATAGGATCGCCTCCGGATTGAGGGACTTTTACGCGGTGCGCGCCCGCGCCAACGGCGACGCTGGAGCGAGACGAGGCTAGCACCTCAGGCACCACCCGTGGTGTTGCAGCGTTACAGCTCGGCGGGTGCGCGTTTCCAGAGTGAAGGTCTCGCCGAGCAGCTTGATTCAGAGATAGCCGGTGACCAGAAGGGTATTGTCGTTTTGCAGTTTTGATCTCGGCGCTGAAACGCTCCTCGTCTTCGGGATTGTAGATCCAGCCGGACGACCAGGTATTGGTCTCGCCGCGACGCAGGTTGCCGAGTATCTGCGCGCCGCAGATCGGTCGCCCACTCCTCGATCGGTGCGTGGGATTTTGAGCCAGACGACACGCCCGCACATCAGCTCACCGCGAGCACGATCTCGACGGCACCCTGTCCGGTGTGATCGATCCAGGTCCCGGTAACGTCCCCGGCGCGTCGCTTGCAGCGCCCCCAAGGGCAGGGCGCCGAGCGCCAAAAGAGCGGCGCTGCAGCGCGGTTTTCCGATCGGCAATAAGCTTGCAGAATCTTGAAGTAAAACATATCGTTAGGGCCTCCTTAGCAGATCTGGCCACAACCCCCAATACGCACTTGCGATCGAGATGCGGAGGAAAATACGGCAGACGCTGCGGGTGGTTCCGAGCACGGAGGAATGCGGCAACTTCCGGGCATAAGCTTTGCCGCGGCCTTTACCGATTTGGCGCCCAGTCGCAAGTGCCGATCGGAATTCTATGATAGTCATGCACACAGGGGTTCAGGGGGGACCGATCTCCCTTGCCGATGTGAAGACGCCTGGCCCCTGCGGACCGTTAACGATCACTGCGCCTTGGCGCCACGCCGGGTGCTGCCGAGTGGATATAACGCGCCCCAATGACCTTCACGCTGGCATTCCGCAACCTTTTCCATGACCGCGTACGGCTGACCGTCACCCTGATCGGGATTCTGTTCTCGATCGTCCTGGTGGCGATCCAGCTCGGGCTCTATCTGGGCGCCCGCTCGATGATCATTTCCATGATCGATCGCGCCCACGGTGACCTCTGGGTCATGGCTTACGGCACCAAGAACTTCGAGGAGGCCCAGCCGATCAACGACGCGATCGCTATGCCGCCGCTTTCCACGCCCGGGGTGGCGAACGCAATCCCCAATCGTTGCCTCGTTTACCGATTGGCGTAAGCCGACGGGCGGCTCGACGCTTGTGGTCGTGATCGGCACCGACAACGAGGATGGTGGCCTCAGTCCGTGGAATGTGGTGGAGGAGACGTTACCGGATTGGGCGCCCGCGATGCCGTGATGATCGACAACACCTATTTGCAGGAGCTTGGCGTCAAGAAGCTCGGCGATACGGCCGAGGTTGGCGCCTCGAGGGTACGCGTGTCGGGTCTGACCGAGGGCATTCGCTCGTTCACGGTGACGCCCTACGTCTTCAGCACCATCAAGCCGGGCCAGGACGCTGATCGACATGCCAGCCGACAAGATCACGTACGCGCTCGTCAGACTGCAGCCGGGAGCCGACGTGGAGAGCGTGCGCACCGCCATCCAGGCCAAGGTACCCGACAGCGAAGTGCTGACGACGGCAGAATTTCGCACGCGCAGTCTGAACCACTGGCTGTTCGCGACAGGCGCCGGGGTTCGCCCTGATCGGCGGCGCCGTGCTCGGACTGCTGGTCGGCACGGTGATCGTGGCCCAGACGCTCTATTCGAGCACCAGGGACCACCTCAATGAATTCGCCACGCTGCGCGCGCTCGGTTCTTCCTCGGGCTACATTCACCGGGTCATTCTGACCCAGGCGGCCTTGAGCGCCGTCCTCGGCTATGCGCTCGGGATGTCGATCGCCATGGCCGTCGTCTACCTGAGCGAGCATCACCGCCCTGCCGATCATCATGACGCCAGGGGCTCGCCGCGCTCTTGCTGGCGTTGACCGTCGGCATGATGTGCGATCTCGGCCCTGTCGGCGATCGGCAAGGTAATGCGCATCGATCCAGCCATGGTGTTCAACCGATGATAGCTGAAACAGCCACTCTCTCGGCCGAAGCACGTCAGGGACCCGGCGGCGAGGAGCAGACACACGTCGTGCTGGAGGCACAACACATTACCAAGGAGCTCGGGCGCGGCGCCGGCAAGGTGCGGGCCTTGAAGGGCGTCAGCCTCGTCGCTGCGCGCCGGAGAGCTGACGCTGCTGATGGGCCCGTCGGGCAGCAGCGGCAAGACCACCTTGCTTTCGATCTTGGGCTGCATTCTCACACCCACCGAGGGCAGCCTGGCGGTGGCTGGGCATTCGACGGCGGGCCTAACACCAGAGCAGCTCCGCCAACCTGCGCCGACAACACATTGGCTTCATCTTTCAGTCCCATAATCTGCTTCCGACGCTTACCGCCGAAGAGAACGTACGCGTCGCGCTGGACCGATGCGCGGCAAGCGCGGCTCGGAAGGCGGTAGTGGCAGCGCAACGCGCGCTGCATCGTGTCGGCCTGCGTCACAAGCTCAAATCCTATCCAGCCAATATGAGCGGTGGCGAGCGGCAGCGCGCGTTGCCGTCGCCAGGGCGCTGGCGGGTTCACCGTCGGTAATGCTCGCCGACGAGCCCACGGCGGCCCTCGACAGCGAGAACGGACTGGCGCGTGATGCAGCTGCTGTCCGAAATCGCCAGGGATAAGAGACCGCGCAGTTCTGGCAGTTACGCACGACCCACGCACAGTACCGCTTCGCCAACCGGGTGCTGCGTATCGAAGACGGCGTCATCGTCGGCGAAGAGCGTCGTGCCGAGGGCGTCGAAACCATTCACGAGTTGGCGCGCAACCGTAAACGGAAAGCCAATGCTTAAAGGTGATTCCACATTCACGATGTTGATCGTGGCGGCGATTCTGGCGCTTGGCGTCGGCTACTATGTGCCCAAAGCCTTCGTGGCGCGGCCCTCGGAGCCCGGCAAGAGCGAGGCAATGGCGAGCTCCCTCGTCACGGGGGCTGCCAAGGCAGCGCCGGCCAAGCCCGAATGGGCCGCCTCCGCCCCCGGACGCGTTGAGCCGTCGGGCGGCGAGGTGCGTATCGGCGCGCAGGTTCCCGGCCGCCTCGCCGAGGTCCTGGTGGCCGCCAACGATAAGGTCGCGGCCGGCGATTTGCTGGTGCGGCTGGAAGACGACGACCTGGTGCCGCGGATCCACGCCGCCGCCACCGAGGTCGCCGTGCGCAAACGTGAGCGCGATAGCGCGGAGGCCGTCGGCAAGCCGGCGCAGGACCGCCGAAGCGCGGAAGATACCCTTGCCAATGCCGAACGGCAGCTGGCGCAGGCGCGCGACGATCAGGATCGCGTGACCAAGCAGCGCCGCGCCGGCACTGGTGGGGACGGCGACGTCGACAAGGCTCGCGAGGCTACCGACAAGGCGCGCGAGCGCCTCGTGCAGGCCCGCGATGGTCTGCGCAAAGCACTCGCGGCCGAGGGCTTGCCGCCTCCCACCCGACCGGAGGCGGCCCTGACGGCGGCACGCGCAGATTTGTCGTTGGCCGAATCCGCACTGGAAAAGACGCGCATTCGCGCCGCCACCGCGGGAACCGTGCTGCAAGTCAATGCCAAGGCCGGCGAAACCATCGCGCCGTCGCCGGAGGCCGTCTTGCTGGTCATGGGAAATCTGTCGTCGCTGCGCGTGCGCGCCGAACTCGAGGAGCGTGACCTGGGCAAGGTCGCGCATCGGGCAGGCAGCCGTGGTCCGTTCGGACGCCTTCCCCGGCAAAGACTCCGAGGGCAAGGTGACGTTTTTGGCCCAGTCGCTGGGGCCGAGCCGCCTCGGACAGCGCGGCCCGCGCAAGCCGGTCGATGTCGATGTGCTCGAGCTGCTGATCGAGCTTGGCGGCAAATCCACCGCTGTTGCCCGGCATGCGCGTCGACGTGTTCATGCGCAACGACGCCACGGCGCTGCCGGGCGGCAAGCAGACCGGCATCCAGGCTGCGGACGGATCGCAGCGCACCAATTAAAGCCAGGGTCGCGCCGGTGCCATGCACCTGCGCGGCGCTCCCGAGCCCCTCAAGGCAAAAGCGCCGCGCCGCGCGCGGGCTCATGCGGCGCGGCGTTGCTCGATGGCGCCGCCGCGGGCGGGCTATAAGCGCCGTGCTCGGGCGACGCCCTTCCCTCGCCAAGACCCGCAGGCCGATTGCAGCTCCCAGCCCAACCGCTAGAGTGCCGGGGTGGCAAGGTCGCGCCACCAGGGGATTTCCGGGAGATATGCCATGCAGATCGATCGCGTCCGCGCTCACATCGTGCAGCTTCCGGCCGACGAACCGCTGGCCGACGGCAAGGTCATGCGAGGGGCGACCCGCGACCTCGTAACCGTGCAAGATCCGCGAGCACGGACGGCTTGGACGGCATTGGTGTAACGTTCTTCGGTGCGGCCATGACCGGTGCCCTGCAGCGCGCCATCGGAAGAGCTCGGCGCTCTCGTGGTCGGCGAGGATCCCCATGGGGTTGAGCGCATTGTCGAAAGCTGCGCCAGGCGGCGGGCAGCAGCGGTCCCGGTGGAGATCTTCACCCTGGCGCTGTCTGCCATCGATACGGCACTCTGGGACCTGCGCGGCAAGGCGCTGGGGCTGCCGGTGGCCAAGCTCTTGGGCGGCTTTCGTGATCGCGTTCCGGCCTATGCCAGCGGCGCGCTGATGCGCACGCTCTCGCTCGAGGAGGTTACGACGGCCGCGCGCCGCCTGGTTGAGCGTGGCTGGAGCGCCATGAAGACGCAACTTGCGCTGCCCGGGCAGACCTCAGCGGACATCGAGGTTGAGCGCATCCGGCTCATTCGCGAGATTGTCGGCAACTCCACTCAACTCATGTGCGATATCAACCAGCGTTGGCAAGTGCACGGAGGCAATCAGTATCGGCCGGCGTCTCGAACCTTACCGCTTGCATTGGCTGGAGGACGTGACGACCTGTGACGACTATGCGGGGCTTGCGCGCGTGACCCAGCAGCTCGCCACGCCCGTCGCCGGCGGCGAGTACGTCTATGGCATAACCCCCTTCCGGCACATGCTGGAGGCGCGTTCCGTCGATATCATCGCGATCGACCTTGTGCGCGTGGGTGGCATTAGCCAATGGATGAAGGTCGCCGGCATGGCGGAGGCCTTCAATCTACCGGTGGTCTCGCATCTGATCCCCGAGGTTCATCTGCACCTCGTTGCCGCCGTGCGCAATGGCGAAATCGTCGAGTACATGCCATGGACGAGGCCGCTATTCGACAATCCGCCCGTGCCCGAGAAGGGAATGCTGACGGTCCCTGCCGCGCCCGGTCTTGGCCTCACTTTCACGCGCGAGATCAACGACGCGCTCGATCGCAATTAGTGGCCTGGCCCGGCCGAACCCTACGAGCCGGCAGCGCCGGAAAGGGCATTGCGCGCTCCCCGGTCGTGCCGCCTTAACGATCGTACGTCAGTTGAGCTCGTTGAGCCGGAGATGGATCGGGCTTGCGACCCGTGACGCGCTCGAGCGCGATCGCGGTCAGCACCTTGGACGCCAGCGTCTTCTTGCCCGGATCACGCTCGGCGTCGGCCGCCTGCGCGGGGCCGGCAAACCCGGTGGATAGCGGCTGATTGCCGGCGCAGCCGCTCCGAGCAACGTGCCTGCCAACAGGAAGATCGCCCCCACGCCGGTGCACGGCCGCGTCTCATTTGCTTGCCTGTTCCACAACGAACACAGCAGCTCCCCCAAAGTCGACGTGGGGCAAGCTTAGCGGCGCCAAGACACATGGCAAGCGCAAAATCCCTTGACAAACCATTGCTGTGGATAGGCCCCGGGCGCAAGGAAACGGAGCGCGGTAGCCTTTTGGGCTTAGGGTTAGCGCCGCCTATGGACAGCGATGAAGGCTGCCTTAACACGCGTCCCGACCCGACCGGATCGTGCCGAATGGGTGCGCGTGCACCATAGTTTGTTGGCGACTGCAGGGCTGTGAAGCCCCATTTTGTCGCGACATTTACGAAATTTCATTGCCGCATTGCCACCTTGGTCGGGCAACCGGCGCGCCTGCCTGCCCTCCCGCAAGCGCAAGCGGCTGCGCGCGGCGTGCCGCCGAGTGAAAGAGGATGGGCAGCGCAAGGACGAGCGTCATGGCCCGATTTGACGTCCCCAGCATCGAGCTGACCGAGATAGCCGCCGCCGGCAGCACGCCGGATGCGCTCCTGGAACTTGGCCTGCCTTACTGCGCGGGGCGGGATGATGTTGCCATTGACTTCGTCAGCGCGCACCAGTGGTTCAACCTGGCGGCGATCCGCGGCAATGCCGAAGCCAAGCGCTATCACACGGAAATCGCACGCGAGATGTCGAAACGGGAGATTGCGGAGGCTCAGCGTCGGGCGCGGGAGTGGTTAGCACGGCACTGAAGGTCGCTGCCGCCCTCGGCAGCAAGTGCGCGCCGCAGTCGCGGACGGCCTGGCAGCGAAAGATCTTCAGCAGCGAAAGAAGAGTGACCACATGCACTCCCAGGTCTTTTTGGTCGCCTTGCCGATCGCCTGACCGGTAGACTGGGCCTGATCCTTCATCTCTTCGTTGGCCTTCTGCATGTTTTCGTTGGCCTGTTTCGCCAAATCGACGACGGTCTTGGGCTCGCCCTTGGGCGTCGACTTGGCACCGGCCGCGGCCTGGTTTGCCTGCTCTGGCGCCGCCGGCTCGGCGACGCGGCCGGTCTCCTGCGCCGTCCATGGCACGCGCTTAATCGGGCCATTGCAATCAAATACCGTACCGCCCTTGACGCTGCAGTTGGCGTGACCGCCGTCTTTCGTCAACGCGGTCAGACATAGCCGCGTCAGCGATTGGCCGCCGGGCCGGGCGTCCTCGATGACGCAACGGTAGACGGCATTGGGCTGCGTGCAGGCAACGCAATATTCCTGCGCCAAGGCCCCGTCCCACCCCATCAGGCACACGCAAAGGTAAAAGCTGGCCGTGGTCAGCGGCTTGCCCATAGGCGCGATGGCGATGTCCACTTTTCTCCTCACCTCTTTCTAGGGCATCCGCCCAAAATGCGGCATTTCCTAGGTGCGGTCCCCCAAAGCGACCCGGAGACCGGCACGATCTCAGCGCTTTCGGCAGCGCTTCGGCCCCTTACCCCCATTGTCAAGCTCATGTCTTGAGAGGAACCACACCTGATCGGCCGGTCTTGCCGGCGGCTTGGAGGTGTGGCGCACGCCCCGTCACTGTGCCTGCCATGTCTGCGATGGCCTACCTTTTGACTTCTGCGTGGCGGCGAACTTGTCAGGATGCCCGCGCTGGCGCAGTATTCCAGCGAGGCTCGGCAAGCACAACGATCGACCATCCTCTCCTTTATGGCGGCACGCCAGCGGCTCGTTGCGCCTTGTCGTAGCCCGCCCGCTGAGGAGAAGGCTGGCGCAGCGGATCGGGCAGGGCCCAAGCCAAATTTGTCCTTACCGACAAGGAAATTGGGGATGAAAGGCGTTGGCGGGATTGCGGCGCGGGCTACGCCGCCATGTCGTCCGCGGGACCACACCACACCCCGACCCTTGCGGCTTGCCGCCGGCATTGAAGGGAGACGCACGTTCATGCATCCCCGCACGCAGTTGGCCAAGATTTGGGATGCCCACGTGGTGGCCGATCTTGGCGACAATGCCTACCTGCTGCACGTCGATCGGCATCTGTTGCACGACCTTGGCGGCTCCCGCGGCTTGCTCGACCTGAAACAGCGCGGACTGTCCGTTCACAGTCCGCAGCTTACCTTCGCGACGCCGGACCATGCCATCTCCAGTGCTCCGGGCCGGGTTGGCACCTCCGCCGTCGGCAGTGAGCTGCTCCAGGCCTTGCGCGAGGAGACGCGCGCTGCCGGCATCCGCCTGTTCGACGTCAACGAGCCCGGACAAGGCATCGTGCACGTGATGGGGCCTGAGCTTGGCCTGAGCCTGCCGGGGTGTCTGATCGTGTGCGGCGACAGTCACACCTGCACACACGGTGGCCTCGGCGCCTTGGCCTTCGGCGTCGGCTCCTCGGAACTGGCGCACGTGCTGGCGACCCAGACCATCGTGCAGCGGCGGCCGCAGGCCATGCGCGTCACGTTTCGAGGGCCTCATGCCGGTGGGCGTCACGCCCAAGGACCTGATCCTGCGGCTCATCGGCGAGATCGGCGCGGCCGGTGGCACGGGCTATGCGGTTGAGTATGCCGGCAGCGCCGTGCGTGCGCTTGAGGTTGAGGGCCGGCTGACCATCTGCAATCTTTCGATCGAGCTCGGCGCCAAGATGGGCTTCGTTGCCCCCGACGATACGACCTTCAGCTACCTCGCCGGTCGTCCCTTCGCGCCCAAGGATGCCCTGTGGGACGCGCGCCGTCGCCGACTGGCGCAAGCTGCCAAGCGACCCGATGCCCGGTTCGACCGCGAGCTCACGATCGATGTGGCGAGCATCGCGCCACAGGTGACGTGGGGCACCAGCCCGGAACACGTGATGGCCGTCGATCGGTCGATCCCCGACCCCTCCACCATATCCGATCCGAGCCGGCGCGGCGGCGTTGAAGCCGCGCTCGACTACATGGGGCTGCGACCGAACCAGCCGATCATCGGCACCAAGGTCGACTGGGTCTTTATCGGCTCGTGCACCAACAGCCGCCTGTCCGACCTGCGCGCCGCGGCCGCCGTGGTGCGCGGCCGCAAGGTGGCCGAAGGCGTGCGCGGCCTGGGTGGTGCCGGGCTCCGAGCAAGTCAAGCGCGACGCCGTCGCCGAAGGCCTGGACCGCATCTTCCTCGCTGCCGGTTTCGAATGGCGTGAGCCCGGTTGCTCCATGTGCCTTGCCGCCAACGGCGAGACCGTGCCGCGCGGGCCAGCGCTCCGTATCCACCTCCAACCGCAACTTCGTCGGACGTCAGGGGCCGGGCGCGCGCACGCACTCTGGCGAGCCCGGCGATGGCCGCGGCAGCGGCCATCGCCGGCGCCATCACCGATGTGCGGCGGATGGGGATCGCATGCCATGGAAAAGTTCACCACGCTCAACGTCTCTCGCAGCGCCGCTATCCTGCGCGAAAACATCGACACGGATATCGTCATCCCGATCTCGCGCATGGTCGGCAACTTCGACGCGCGGCACGTCTCGGGCAATGGTGCTTCAGCGCCCTTCGCTACCAGCCGGACGGCTCGGAAAACCCGGAGTTCGTTCTCAACCGCGCGACCCTACCGCGGACGCACAAATCCTCATTGACCGGCACGTCAACTTTGGCTGCGGCTCATCGCGCGAGGCGGCCGTGTGGGCGCTCTACGAAATGGGGGTGCGTTGCCTGATCGGCTCGAGCTTCGGCGACATCTTCTTCAATAACTGCTTTCAGAACGGCGTGCTGCCGATCGTCCTCGACCGCGCAGACGGTCGAGAGCTTGGCGCGCGAGGTGGAAGCGAGCCAAGGCGCCGGCCGCATCAGCGTCGATCTCAACGAACTGACGGTCACCGCGCCCGTCGGGCACCTGCCACGCGCTTCGCGGTCGAGCCGAAGCGGCGCCGAGGCGCTGCTCGAGGGCTTGATGAGATCGCCATCACGCCTGCAACGGGCCGCCGAGATCGCCGCCTTTCAGGCCGACGAGACCGTCGGCGCCGGCCCTGGGTGTATTCGCTCTGATGCGGCCTCGCCCGCAGGGCTGACGCCAACGCGATGCGCTCGGGGCGTCGCCGCGGCAATAGGATTTTTCCAAGGGCGGGAGATTTGACCGCCATGGCCGGAGCTAGCCCGCCGCGCGCGCGGCGGCGCACCTCGGGCAACACCTCGCGACCTAAGAGTTCGATGCCTGCGAGGATGTCATCCTGCGGCATGCCGGGCCAGCTCACGCGCATGCTCAGATGGTGCACGCCCGCGCGGGTGCGCCACCAGGGCGTCGACCACCTGGCTCCGGCGTGCCGACGGCGAAACGGTTACGCGCCAGAGTGCGGAATTGCTGTTGCGGCGAGGCATCGGGATCGAGCTTGAGCCCTTCCAACCCCAAGAGAAGTAGGCCTTGTACTCTTCGATCAGGAACGGTGCGACGCGGCGCATGACCTGATCTTCGTCGGCGGCGCAGCCAACCTCCAGCAGCCGGCAAATATGAGGGCTCGGCGGCAGCTTGGCGTGGGCCCGGGCGCTGGTATAGGTCGCTCAGCTGGCGTGCCAACTGCTCGGTCGTTGGGATCGGCGCGATCAGCCAGCCGTCGCCGATTTTCGCCGCGCGCTCAATCGCCGCCTCGACCTGGGCACCGATAATGATCGGCAGGTGCGGCGACCGCAGCGGGCGCGGCCGAATGCTGGCCCGCTGAACTGCCAATAGTGCCCAGCATGACCGACGTTGTCCTCGCTCCACAGCCGCCGGATGATCTCGATGGCTTCCAGGAAGCGTCCCACGCGCTGGCGCATGGGAATGCCGTAGATGGCATATTCCTCCGGTCGGTAGCCGAGACCGATGCCGAACAGAAACGGCCGCCCGTTGCCACGTCGAGAAAGGCGCCGAGCTCGGCCAGCTCGACGGGATTGTGCAGCGGCAGCAGGTGACGTTGGTGCCGAGCCACAGGCCCTCGGCCTCGGCGGCGACGCGGGTAAGCAAGGACAATTGCGGGAAGAAGTGGAAGCCCGGGGTGACGTGGTGCTCGCCGGCCCAGATTGAATCAAAACCGAGCGAGCGAATCAGGCGCGCCTGTTCCAGGGTCTCGGCGAGCCGGCGCGCGGGTCGTCGCCATCGGGGTGCTGAGAATTGGAGATAGATGCCAAGCTGCATTAATCCACGTCTCCCCTGCCCTGCTCGCTAGGCCGCCTTGTCGGCCAGCCTTGCCAAGTCCGGCGTGACGGCATCGAGACCTTGCCGTAGCGTTCCACCGCGTACTTCGGCATCGCTACGCGTCGCGTTGAGCGGTGGCGAGAACGGAATTGACCTCGATGAAGGGCAGCGCCCGCGTCAGCACGCCGAACTCGAGCGCCTTGGCGGAAACCAATCGATGCGCCCCGGCCTTGGCCTCAAAAAGCGGCCGCGCGACCTTGTCGGCGACAAACTCGACCGCCAGCATTTGTCCCATACCCTCACCTCGCCGACGTTGGGGTGGCCGCCGACGCGTTGGTCGAGAAGCTGTCGCAGGTATGGCGCCGACCTCGGCGGCCTGCTCAATCTAAGCCTTCTCGCTCCATAATATCGATGTTGACGAGACCGAGCGCGCCACCGACCGGGTGACCCGAATAGGTGAAGCCGTGCATCACCGGCCCGAATTCGGGCGATGCATCCTTGAGCACGGTCCAGATTTTCTCGGAAATCACCGAGGCGGAGACGGGAAAATAGGCCGAGGTAATGCCCTTGGCCAAGGTGACGATGTCGGGCTTTAGCCGCATGCCGCCGGTGGCAAACCAGTGTCCCGTGCGCCCGAAGCCGGTGATGACCTCATCGGCGATGAATAAGATGTCGTGCCGATCGAATAGCGCCTGCAGCTTCTGGAAGTAGCCTTTGGGTGGCAGGAGAACGCCGCCGGTGCCCATGATCGGCTCAGCAATAAAGGCGGCAATCGTATCGGCGCCTTCTTTGGCGATCAGCGCCTCGACTTCGCTCACCATGCGATCGGCGAAGGCTGCCTCACTCTCGCCGGCGTTGGCGTAACGGCAGTAGTGCGGACAGGAGGTGTGCAAGACGTCCGGTACCGGCAAATCGAAGGCCTTGTGGTAGACCGGGATGCCCGTGAGACTGCCCGCGGCATAGGTGAGGGCCGTGGCAGGCACCCAAGCGCGAGATGATCTTCTTCTTTTGGCTTTGCCGCGCAGATTGTTGTAGTAGCGGACCAACTTGAAGTTGGTATCGTTGGCATCCGACCCACCCGAACCGAAGAAGACCTTGGAGAGGTGCGGTGCGCCAGCCTTTTCATGGAACAGTCCCAGCACGCGCTCGGCGAGGCGAATGATCGGCTCGTTCGAGGCGCCACCGAAAATGTGGTGGTAGGCCAGGTTGTCGATGGCCTGCTTGGCGGCCTCGCCCATTTCCTGGCGGCCGTAGCCGATGTTGACGCACCAAAGTCCCGCGCCGCAGTCGATCAGCTCCCGGCCTTGCCGGTCCCTGACCCGCACGCCGCTGGCCTTCGCCATGATGTGCGGACCCTTTCTTGAGGTGGTCGACGATCGAGGTGTTCGGATGGAACATCGTCTCTCGGTCGATATCCTCAAGCGGATAGTTGCGGGCTGATCGGTCCATTGTGCACCTCGGTGGCGGCTCTCGTATGCAAGCTGTGGCGAGCATACGCGCGCGGGCGGCAACGTGCTACCGCCGAAACGGCGCCGCACGGCCGCTGGCGCAACGGCCCACCTCGGTGGCGATGAAAGAGGCGAGCAAGGCCGCCGTCGGGTTCCCGCCCACGGGCGGCATGGCGGCAAGCCAAAGCGGTGCCCGGCCTGCCTCTCCAGGCGCTGGCGCGTGCCCGCCCTTACTCCAGCTCGGCCATGAGCCGGGCAAGCAGCGTCGCCCGTGGCACCAGGGACGACACCAAAATGTGCTCCTCCAGCGTATGGGCGCCACCGCCCATGACGCCAAGACCGTCCAGGGTCGCAATCCCGAGCGCGCCCGTGAAATTGCCGTCCGAGCCGCCGCCGTGCTGGCCGTGCGGCAGCGCGAAGCCGATCTCGCCGGCGATGCGCTTGGCGCGCTCGTAGAGCGCCATGGTCGCCGCATGCGCCGTCCAAAGCGGCCGCACCGGTCCGCGCTCGATTTCGATGCGCACGTCCGAGCGCAGTGCCGACCAGGCCGTCCATCACCGCGGCCGATTTCGGCGAAGGTTGCAGGATCGCGGGCCACACACAGCGCCTGCGCCGTGCAGGTCATGGGCACGCAGTTCACCCACTGTCCGCCGTGGAAGACGCTGACGGCGTAGGTCGGTCCCTTGTCGAAATCGGACGTTGCTCCAGCTCCTCCACGAGCTGCGCCATCACGCGCACCGCCGAGCGGCCATCCTTGTTGGTCCAGCCGGAGTGCGCGGGGCGGCCGTGGGTGGTCAGGAAGAAGCGCTGGAAGGCATGGCGGCCGGTGGTGACCTCGCCGCGCGGCCCTTGGCGGGCTCGGGGATGAGCACATACTTGTGGCGCTGCGCCTCGGCCTCGATCAGCTGACGCGAGGTCGGACTGCCGATCTCCTCATCGGGATTGATGATGATGGTGGTCGGGCAGCTTGAGCCCCCGGCCTCGATCAGGGCCTGCAGTGCGGCGAGCGCGATGACGGTGCCGCCCTTCATGTCGTAGATGGCGGGACCGAAGCACTGTCGCCCTCGCGCCGGATCGACAGCGCGCCGCCGAGCGTGCCGATGGGGTGGACCGGTGTCGGCGTGGGCGATCAACAGGAGACCAGCCCCTCGGTTCGCCCGGACGCCGGCAGCGCAGGATGTCACCGAGCCCGTCGCGGCCCGCCAGGCGCTCGACTTGGAAGCCAAGCCGGCCGATCCTGGCTGCGATAAAACTTTCCATCCTATTGACGGTGGCAGGCTCGTAGGTCGGGCTCTCGATCTTGACCCATTCGATCAGCTCGGCGAGCAGGGCATCGCTGGAGAAGGTGGAGGCTTCAATCATGCTGGGCATCCCACGTTGGGTGTCGCCTCGTGGTTTAGGTCTCAAACATGGCGTCGATCGGGACACGATAGCCGTTCGCCAGGCGGTTGGTGGTATTTGCCATGCCGACCACGGCCATCAGCTCACCGAACATGGCCTCGCTCATACCGGCCTTGCGCGCGGCCGCGGTGTGGCTGGCAATACAGTAGCCGCAACCGTTGGTGACACTGACGGCCACGTAGAGCATCTCCTTGACCAGCGGATCGAGTGCGCCCGGAGCCATGACCTCCCTTGACACCCTGCCAGGTGCGCGCCAGCAGGGCCGGATCGCGGGCCAGGTATTTCCAAAAGTTGTTGACGTCGGGCAGCTTGCGCGTGCGCTTGATGTCCTCGAATACCGCCAGCACTTCCGGCAGGGGCTCGACAGTCTTTTTCGTCTTGGTCTTCTGCATGAATATCTCCTTGGCACGGTCGGTGCGGCGCGCATTGTAGGCATTTTCGCCGCGAATTGCGCAAACCTTGTTGACACCCCGGCGCACCCCTGTGACCATTGCTTTTCCAAAACGGGAAAGTCTTTTCTGGGAGTGAAACGAATGCGAGGCCATCACTGTGGCTCTGGCGTGCCGGCGGCGCTATCCCTGGTCGCCCTCGCTTGGGTTGGCTACTCCTCGCAAGCCCAGGCGCAGAGAAAGTTCACCTTTGCCCTATGACCAACCGCGCTCCACCGCGCTACGGCATCGCCGCCGATATTTTCGATGCCAAACTCAAAGAGCTGAGCGGCGGCAAGATGAGCATCGACCAGTTCCCCGGCGCGCCAGCTCGGCCAGGAACCGCGTGATGCTGCAGAAGATCGCGTTCGGGCGACATCGACTTCGTCATCACCTCGACGGCCAACGCCTCGACGCGTGGCGCCGCAGGCCGGCGTGCTCTCGCTGCACTTCATCTTCCGCGATCAGAAACATCTGGCGAAGCACGCTGGCCGATCCCGGCGTCTCGAAGGCATTCCGCGACGATGGTCGAAGGACTCGGTGCAGGGCGCGCAGGTGCTTGGCCTGCTCACCATGGGCATGCGCAACATGTATAGCGAAGAAGGAGATCACAAGTCGTCGACGACGTCAAAGGCCAGAAGGTGCGCGTGCAGGCGACCAAGACCGAGGACACGCACTTCCCGGCCTACGGCGCGCAGACCGTGCACATGCCGTTCGGCGAGGTCTACACCTCGCTGCAGACCGGCGTCGTCAACGTCGCCGAGAACGGCGTCAACGTCTACCTGGCCAACAAGCACTACGAAGTGGCGCCGATCCTGTCGCTGACCGAACACGAAGCCAACAACAACTGCATCTGGGTCAGCGACAAGACCTGGAACAGCCTCAGCGACCAAGGAGAAGCAGTGGGTGCAGGCCGCAGCCGACGAGGTTGCCGAAGACCGAGCCCGCGCAGGCGCTGCAGCTCGAGGCGGATTCGGCCGAGCAAGCTGAAGAAGATGGGCGTGAAGGTGGTCGAAGGCGTCGACAAGTCCGGCTTCATCAAGGCGCGCCGAGCCGATTCAGGACCAGCTCGCCAAGGAACTGGGCCCGCATGCGGTGAAGATCCTCGACCTCGTCCGCAACGTGAAATGACCAGGTTTGTGGTCGGTTGACCGACGGGCGGCGGCGCGAGCGCGCCGCCGCCCGTAACGTGCCCGCTCTGGGAGTAGCTTCCGTGACAGCTCTCCTTAGTTATTCGCGCGCCATCGCCATCTCAAATGGAGGGCGCTAGATCCGCTCGAGCACCTGCTCGATGATCTTGTGCGGGATCTCGATCGCCGGCTTCACGCTCTCGGTGTTCTTGCGATGTCGTGACGCGCGAGCTCGGCAGACCCTGGCTTTGGCTGCAGCTCGTCACCACCGGCTTCTTCGCCTGGGGCGTCTTCATCGGCATGGCCACCGCCACCAGCCGCATCGATCATCTCAACCTTGTCGAGATCACCAAGCGCATGCGCGGACCCAAGCGCACGCTGCATGGAGATCATCAAACCGCCTGATCATTCTGGCGGTCGGCTTGGCGATGCTGGCCTTTGGCATACAGAACTGCCTCAACGACCTGGCGAGCTTCCGCGCGCCCTCGCTGATCCCGCTCAGCGACGTATACGGCGAGCGTGCCGATCGCAGGCGCGCTGATCGTCCTGTTCTGCGGTCGAGCAGATCGTCAACGGCTGGCGCCACGGCTTCGAGGGCCCGGAAGACGCCGACGATTTCGCGGGGCATCGTCAAATGAGCAACGGCGCGATCACTGCCTGCTCATGACCGCCCTGTTCCTGGGCTTTGGCTATATGGGCGTCCCCGTCGCGTTCGCGCTGATGGCCGGCGTTTTGGTCGCCTGCGGCTTCACCCCGATCAGCATGCAGTCGATGGTCGGGCAGATGTTTCACGGCATCGATTCGGAAATCCTGCTGGCGGTGCCGTTCTTCCTGCTGGTCGGCGAGCTGATGACCTCAGCAGACGTCACCAACCGCATGATCCGCTTGGCGCAGACCATGGTCGGGCACTTGCGCGGCGGGCTTGGCGCAGGTCGTCACCCTGTTCAGCATGTTTTTCGCCGGTATCTCCGGCTCATCGACGGCCGACGTCGCGGTGCTCAGCCGCACCGTCGCCCCGGAAATGACCAAGGAAGGCTACGACCGCGCCTTCACGGCAGCGCTGATCGCCTGCGCTTCGACGATGGCGAACCTGATCCCGCCGAGCATCATGGCGGTCGTCTACGGCGCCACCGGCAACGTCTCGATCGGCGGACTGTTCCTGGCCGGCATCGTGCCCGGCGTACTGATCGGCATCGGCCTGATGATCTACTCGCACTTTTTCGGGCCCGTCGGCCTCAGGAAGCCGCGCGCGAGCTCTGTGCGAGTTCGCCGACGCGGCCCGCGCCTCGGTGCTGCCGCTGATGATCCCGCTCATCATCATGGGTGGCATCCTGACCGGATGGTTCACTCCGACCGAAGCCGGGATGGTCGCCTCGGTCTATATCCTGCTGGTGCTGGTGCCGCTGCTTGACCGCAGGCCACATTCGCCAACCTGCCGCGCGACTTCGTCTATACGGGCCTGCTCTATTCCATCCCGCTGGCGCTGGTCGCGGCCGCATCCGCCTTCGGCTGGATGCTCGCCTATCTGCGCGGTCCCGACATCGTCGCCGGCTGGATCGAGCTCGTCGCGGGCCACGACGGGCGCATCATCATGCTGCTGCTGGTGCTGCTGTTCATCGTCATCGGCGATTTCATGGACGCCGTTCCGGCCATCATCATCTTCATGCCGATCGTCATCAAGCTCAACGAGCTGGGCAACATCAATCCGCTGCATATGGGCGTGGTGCTGATCACAACGCTGGTGTTCGGGCTGATCACGCCGCCTTACGGACTGTCGCTGCTGGTGGCCTCGAAATTCGTCGGCGTCGGCTTCAGCGAGGCCATGTTCGCTTCGCTGCCGATCTATGTCGTGTTCTCTCGTCACCATCGCCTTCACGGTGCTGTTCCCCGACGTCGTGCTCTATCTGCCGAAGTTGTTCCTGCCAGAGTCGGTCGGCTGCTTCTAAAAATCCGAGCGGGACGGGATTATATCTGCCCGAAATAGAACATGTGCGCCAACTCTGCCTGCGTCGTTGGCCTGACGCCGCCGCAGGCCTCAGGGTTCCAGCAACCGAGCCCGATGAGGCCACTCCATTCGTGAAATCTCGAAGCGCCGCTTTCGTGAACCCCGCCGAGGCCCGTGCCTCCTTGCACTCAGGGGTCAGGCATAGCCATCTCGACGGTGGCCGCGGGCGGGAACCAACCGGCGAGCTGCGTATTCAGGTGGAGTTAAGGCGAAGCGAATATACCTGTTTGCGGGACCGCCCGCCTCGTACACGCGACGCGCCGAATCAGCGATGGTCGGTGCGCCGCCAGGAGATCAGCCCCGATGTCCCATCCCCAAGCGCGCCCAGGAACCACCGTCCTCACTGACGCAGATGTTTGCGGCACGTGCCCAGAGACGGTGCAGCACGCGATCGGGCTGTCGGTGTTGGCCATCCGGGCTGTTGGGCGGCGGCGGCCCAAGCTTGGCGCCTGGCGGCAGGGCCTGGAGAGAGCTCCCGGTCGGGCGGCGGCACGGTTAGCTTGCCTCCGGCGCCGAGAGACGCGCGCGCTGCCGCGCCCATTACAGCCGTCGCCCAATGCCGTTTACGTCTTGCGCGCCACCTGCGCCACCGCATCGGGCAAGGCCGCGCAAAGTGCCACCCCCGCAAAAGGTTGGCGACAATCGCTATTCCGGCACGTTCTACAACAGCGAGTACGACATTTCCGGGCGCATCTACGTGATTATGCACGCGGCAGCAGCCAAAGCGTGCGTCTCACCAGCAGCAGCGGCTCGGCATCGTTCCGGCTCAGCCGGTAGGTCGACGACGGCGGCGGTGGCGCGCCTCGCAGCCCAGAACGCCTGACACAACCCCTCGAAACTCCTTTGCTGCCTCGGCTCCGACCGCCCCGAGCAAAGAAGCGCTGCTGGGGGATGGGTTGGGCACCGTCGTCGGCATCATCATCCGGGAGGGATCGCGCGGTACTCCTGGATGGCGCCCCGTGCTAACAGCCGCCGCCAGGCGGAAAAGCCGCCGGCAGCGCCGTCGAGCGGGCCCCAGCCAGTGGCACCGCCAGATCATCAGAGGCGTCCGCGCCGGCGCCGGCGACGCTGGCGACGCGCCTGCACCGCTTGAGGGGACCTTCGCCGCCTACTCGGCCAGCCGCGCCCATCCCCCGCGAACTCGAGGACCAGGCGGGCTTCAAAAGAGGCCGCCACCCTGCTTGGCTACGACCCGGCGGTGCCTGCTCGAGGTCGTCAGCCAATACGCGCTCGGGAGCGGTGGGCGCTCTCACTGCGCCGCCTTGGCCGCCCCTCGGCCAACGCGCGGACGGCGCCGAGCTCGCCCGGGCGATCAGCGCCGACTTCGGACAAACTGCATCTTTGGGCCATGTTCTTCGCCCTCAACATATTGTGTGGGCTGGAGAGAGACGACCGCCGGTCGGTGAGCCGCGCTGGCCGCCGCCAAAGAGAATGGTGGGCGGAGAACGTTGCTCATCCTGCCTTCTTTCGCGACTACCCTCACCCAGCGGGCGGCCAAGAATGACACAGCGCGACCTTCAGAGTTGCCTCCCCTGGCGCGTGGACCTCATCAGGCAATCCGCGGAGCCATCCGAGGCTTTCTCGAGCGCGTCAACCATCCCATGGCCGTGGCGCTTGATCGGCCAGCTCGGATAGCCGCCGCAAAGGGAGCAGCGCTCGACCGCGTTTTCTCGGGTCGTTCCGGTCGCTTCTGGGCGGATCGCAAGGAAGCCTGAGCTCCTGGTCGAGCCGCGACGAGTGTGGCGCGAGGCCTGTCACTGCGCGAGACCGCAGCGCCGCAGTTGACGCCGACGCGTTCGCTCGCTCGTCAGCGGCGATCACCGGGTCGGCAAGACCGACGTTCCTGCGGCTGCTGGCGCAGCCGGCTGGCGAGGCGCGGGCTGGGAGGTCTTCGAAGCACGGCGGCGCCGACCTGATGGCGGGGCAGCAATGGTTCGGCCAGCTCGAGGGACGCATCCAGCGCACGGTCGAGGAGCTGGCGGCCTCCAAGAAGCTCATCTGGTACATCCCCGACATCCTGCAGCTGGCGCGCAGCGGCACGCACCAGGGGCAGGCGGCAAGCATCCTCGACCAGATCCTCCCCGCCGTCTCCTCCGGCCGGCTGATCGTGTGGACCGAGGCCACGGCGACCAGCACGGCCCGCCTGGTGCAGTCGCGGCCGATGCTGCGCGGCGTGCTCGAGGTGGTGCGCCTCGAGCCGCAATCGCAGGAGGAGACGTCCGACGCTGGCGCTCGCCTTCGTGCAGCGCCTGGCCGGCGAGACCGACCTCGCGATCGAGCCCCGAGTGCGTGCCGGTGGCGCTCAGCTCCGCACGCCAGTATCTGAGCGCCGCCAACTTCCCGGGCTCGGTGCTCGATCTCATCAAGCTCACGGCCAACCGCGTCCTCAAGGGCGAGCAGCAGCGAGGTCGAGGCGCGCGAGGTCATCGTCACCGCTGTCCCAGCTCACGGGCCTGCCGGTCTCGATCCTCGACAACAACGAGCGCGTCGACCTCGCCTCGATCCGGGACTACTTCACCGCCCGCGTCATCGGCCAGAACGAGGCCGTCTCGGCCATCGTCGAGCGCATCGCCATGCTCAAGGCCGGCCTCAACGATCCCGGCAAGCCGATCGGCGTGTTCCTGTTTGCCGGCTCCGACCGGCACCGGCAAGACCGAGCTGGCCAAGACGGTCGGCCGAATATCTGTTCGGCTCGGTCGACCGCATGATCCGCCTCGACATGAGCGAGTTCCAGACGCCCGAGAGCGACGCACAAGATCATCGGCGGCGAGGACGTCGGCGACTCGCTCGATCAACCGCGTGCGCAAGCAGCCGTTCTCGGTGGTGCTGCTCGACGAGTTCGAGAAGGCGCACGCCGCCATCTGGGACCTGTTCCTGCAGGTGTTCGACGACGGCCGCCTCACCGACGCCATGGGCCACGTCGCCGATTTCCGCCACTGCATGATCATCCTCACCACCAACCTCGGCGCCACCAGCCACCAGACCTCGGGGCTCGGCTTTGCCCCGGCCGCGGACGCCTTCTCCAGCGACCAGATCATGCGCGCGATCGGCCAGACCTTCCGCCCCGAGTTCCAGAACCGGCTCGACAAGGTGATCGTGTTCCGCCCTCTGACGCGCGACCTGATGCGCGAGATCCTGAAGAAGGAGCTCAGCCGGCGTGCTGGAGCGGCGCGGGCTCGAAGTACCGCGACTGGGCGGTGGAATGGGAGGCCTCGGCGCAGGAGTTCCTGCTGGAGAAGGGCTTCTCGGCCGGAGATGGGGGCGCGGCCGCTCAAGCGCGCCATCGACCAGTATCTGATCGCCGCCGCTGGCGGCGACCATCGTCGAGCGGCGCTTTCCCGAGGGCGACCAGTTCGTGTTCGTGCGCAGCGACGGCCGCGCGATCCAGGCCGAGTTCGTCGACCCGACAGCGACGCCGCAATTCGACGGCGCCGAGGTCGGCGAGGGTGGCCGGGCCTGCTCACCATCGTCCTCAGCCAACGGGGCGGCGGCGGCGGAACTGCGATCCCGGCCAGCGAATTCCAGCTGATCGAGCAGCTCTTGGCGTCGGCCGAGTGGGAAACGTTGCGGCTGGGCCTGGCCCAGGAGATGTCGCTGTCGACTTCTGGAGAAGGCCCGATCGGCACGTCACACTTGTTCGCCTGGCTCCTGATCGACCGCGTCGGGGCCGCGATGGACGACGGCGAGGCGCTGCACACGCGCCTGCTGCGCGGACGCGAGCGCCGGGCAACACTCGCGCGAGCTGGCGGGCGGCTGGCGCTGCAGCTCCACTTGATCAAGGAGGGCATCAGGGACGCCATCGAGGCCGCCCCGATCGAGGTGGCGCTGCAGGTCGAGCCGGTGTCTGGAAAAGCCTCGCCGAGCACCATGCCGACACGCCAATGGTGCGGGCAGCTCCTCAGACATGTATCGCGGCTGGGCGAACAACCGCCACATGCAGCTGAGCGAACTCGCAGCTGATCAGATGCGCCACCGCGCGTTTGCTGATCAGCGGTTTTGGCGCTCACCGTGTGCTGGCGCAGGAGGTAGGGCTACACGTGCTCGAGGCAGACGAGGACAAAGGTCCACGCTGCGCCACGGCGCGCGTGCATCATTGCCGGTGGCGCCGCTCGGCGACATCCCGGTTGAAAGCAAGAGCGGCGTGCTGGCCGAGGCGTTCGAGGCAAGCCCGCGCACGGGCGCCATCGTGCGCCGTTACCGCAGTACGCCGTCGCCGTTGGTGCGCAATATGAACGGCAGTCTGGCGCAGCGGCCGGCTCGACGCCGTGCTGCGAGGTGACTTCGATCTGATCGCCGCCAGCCAACCGTAACCGTCGCCGCCAGCATTGCGCGGGCCGCGAGCCGGGCGCGATCGGCGAAACTTTTCTTCACCGCGCTGGAGCTGCACGATATGCTTTGTTCCGGGGGCCGGACGAGCGGTGGAGGAAATTGCAATGGCAGTGCGATGAGCGAGCTGCGGGCGGCCACCGCGGCAAAAGCACCACGCATGGAGATGCTGATCGACGGCGGCTGGTCGCCAGCGCCTCCGGCGACTGGATCATCGTACGAGCCCTGGGCAATCGCCGAGTGTTCGCCAGCATCCCGCGCGGCAATGCCGCCGGACATCGATCGAGCGGTCAAGGCCGCCACGCAGGCCTTTCCGAGCTGGAGCAGCGTCGCGCCCGCGCGAGCGCGGACGCATGCTGCAGAAGGATCGCCGATGCGGTCGAGGCGCGCGTCGAGGAGCTGGCGCAGCATCGTCGCCGAGGAGACCGGCAACGCCATCCGCACGCAGGCGCGGCCCGAGGCCAAGAGCGCAGCCGACATCCTGCGCTACTTCGGCGGCCTCGCCAGCGAGCTCAAAGGGCGAGACCATCCCGCTGGGCGAGCATGTGCTGAGCTACACGCGCCGCGAGCCGATCGGCGTGGTCGGCGCCATCATTCCCGTGGAATGCGCCGGTGCATGCTGGCGCGCTCAAGATCGCGCCCGCGCTGTGCGCCGGCAACACGCTGGTGCTGAAGGCCGCCGAGGACGCCCCGCTGGGCGTGCTGTGGCTCGCCAGCGATCTGCCAGGAGTACCTGCCTAAGGGCGTGCTCAATGTCGTCACCGGCTACGGCGAGGAGGCGGGCGCCGCGCTCGCCAACCCATCCAGGCGTGCGCAAGCTCTCCTTCACCGGCTCGACCGAGGTCGGCAAGCTCATCATGCGGGCGGCGGCCGAGCGCATCGTACCGGTCTCGCTGGAGCTCGGCGGCAAGAGCCCGTCCATCGTCTATCCCGACGCCAACGAGGATTGGGTGGTCGACGGCATCATCGCCGCCATGCGCTTCACGCGGCAGAGCCAGTCGTGCACCGCCGGCTCGCGCCTGTTCCTGCATGCCGACATCTTCGACGACTTCCTGGCAGCGCTGGCCGAGAAGACCGCCAAGCTCAAGATCGGCGATCCGCTGGATGAGGCGACCGACATCGGCGCCATCATCAACGAGAAGCAGTTCAAGAAGGTGTGCGGCTACGTCGAGGAGGGCCTGCAGCAGCCGGGCGCCAAGCTGCTGTTCGGCGGCCTGCCGCCCAAGACCGGCCCGCTGGCCGCAGGGCTATTTCGCCATTCCGACGGTGTTCGCCAACGCCGCCAACGACTGGCGCCTGGCGCGCGAGGAGATCTTCGGTCCCGTGCTCGGTCGCCATCCGCTGGACCGATGAGGCCGAGGCTATCCGCATGGCCAACGACTCGCCACTACGGCCTCGCCGCCTACGTGTGGACGCACGACATCGGCCGCGCGCTGCGCGCGGCGCACAGCATCGAAGCCGGCTGGGTGCAGGTCAACCAGGGCCTCGGCCAGTCGCCCGGCCATTCCTATGGCGGCATCAAGCAGAGCGGCATCGGGCGCGAGTTCTCGCTCGAAGGCATGCTCGACAGCTTCACGCAGCAGAAGAACGTTACGGTCAATCCTCAACACCCCTCACATTGACGAGGAACCGAGACGCGACCGCGGCCGGCAAACGCAACCGGGAGAAGACACGGCGATGGCGCGCGTCGGATCTGATCGGCGTCGGCAACATGGGCAGCCTGATGGCGCGCAACCTCATCAAGCGCCGGGCACAACCTCAAGGTCTACGACCTGTCGGAGGAAGCGGTTAACTTCGTAGTACAGTCGGGCGCCAAGCGTGCTGCCTCGATCAAGGATGCGGGTCGCCGACGTCGACTTCGTGGTGACCATGCTGCCGGTCGGCGCAGAACGTGCGCGCGGTCTTCCTGCAGGACGGTGTCATGGCCGCCGCCGATAAGGGCGCAGCTCTTGATTGATCTCCTCCACCATCGATGTGGAGACCGCACGCGCCGTGCACGCCGCCGCCGCCGCGGCGGGCTTCAGTATGCTCGATGCGCCGGTGTCGGGGGCGTGGTCGGCGCCGAGGCCGCAACTCTTACCTTCATGTGCGGGGGTGACAAGGCGACGTTTATCAAGGCTCGGCCGCTGCTCGGAAGCCATGGGCAAGAACATCGTGCACTGCGGCGGGCCCGGGTACGGGCAGGTCACCAAGATCTGCAACAACATGGTGGCGGGCATCACGGCGTTGGCGCTCGTCGGAGGCCTTCGTCATGGGGGAAAAGCTGGGCGTCGAGCGGCAGACGCTCTACGACGTGCTGTCGACCTCGACGGCCAGGCTCGGTGATCTTGACGCGGATGTGCCCGATGCCAGGTGCGGTGGCGGCGCGGCGGCCCGAGCCATGGCTTCAGCCGGGCTTCGCCGCCAAACTGATGCTGAAAGACCTGCGCCTTTCCCAATCGGCCGCTCCAGATGGCCGGCACCGCGACGCCGCTGGGTGGCGGCCGCGACCGCCGCCTATGCCATGCACATCTCGAACGGCCACGGCGACCTTGACATGAGCAGCATCGTCAAGTTGATCAACCCGGACATCCAGCCGGTTGGCCGGGATCGCGGGCGCCGCCGCGCGCGTGCCGCTCTTCGGTAACGGAGCTCGGCTTTTGTTGAGGGGGACCGACCATAATGCCGATCGACAAGCGTGTCAGCACTGCGCCGCCGAAGCGCTGGCTGATGTCGGCGATGGGGCGACGGTGTTCATCTCGGGCTTTGGCGGCGCGGCTTTCCCAACGTGCTGATCCGCGCCTTGCGCGAGCGCGGCCCGAAGGACCTGACGCTGGTGGTCAACTCGGCCACGCACCGCTATTCGCTGACCCACGAGCTGATCGAGGCCGGGCCTGGTGCGCAAGGTGATCTGCACGCGCCGCGCGCGGCCACGGCAAGGAGCCCTCGCCGTTCGAGCGGCTGTGGATGGCGGGCAAGATCGAGCTCGAGATGCGTGCCGCAGGGCACCTTTGCCGAACGCATCCGCGCCGGCGGCGCCGGCATCCCGGCGTTCTACACGCCGGTCGGCTTCGGCACCGAGCTGACCAAGGGCAAGGAGGTGCGCAGCTTCGAGGGCCGCGACTACGTGCTGGAGCACGCGATCAAGGGCGACCTGGCGCTGGTGCGCGCCGACACGGCCGATCGCTACGGCAATCTCGTCGTTCCGCTACGCGCAGATGAACTTCGGTCCGGTGATGGCAACGGCCGCGAAGCTTGGCGGTGGCGGAGGTGCGCGACCGTGCTCGACGAGCCGATCCCGCACGAGCGCCGTGCAGCTGCCCGGGCATCTACGTCGACCGCGTCGTGGCGGTAGGCGGCATGATGCATGCAGCCGCTCAATCGCCTGCAGATGGCTTGGCGCGCCGCCCAGGACATCGGCGAGGGCATGCTGGTCAATCTGGGCATCGGCATGCCGGTGCACGGTTGCCGACTACCTGCGGACCCGGACGGTCGACGTCGTTCATCCAGTCCGAGAACGGCGTGATCGGTGTCGGGCCGCTGGCAGCCGCCGGAGCGTGCCGACACGCGATCTTGTCGACGCCGGCAGCCGCCGCATCACGCTGCGGCCGGGCGCCTCGATCGTCGATTCTGTCCTGGTCGTTCGCCATGATCCGCGGCGGCCATATCGACGTCGACCATCCTCGGTGCCTTCGAGGTGGCGGCCAACGGCGACCTCGCCAACTGGGACATGCGGTCGCCGAACAAGGGCCCGCTGGTCGGCGGCGCCATGGACCTGGCGGCGTGCGCGCGCGCAGGTGTGGGTTATCATGGAGCACGTCACACGCAAGGGCGCGCCCGCGCCTGCTCGGAGCGCTGCACGCTGCCGCCTGACCGCCGTGCGCTGCGTCACGCGCGTCTATACCGATCTCGCCGTTGTCGACATCACCCCGGACGGGCATGCTGGTGCGCGAAATGTTAGGCGGCATGAGCCAAGCTGAGCTGCAGCGCGCGCACGGGGCACCCTGGCATTCGCGCCCGATTGCCAGGCGCTGCTCGCCCCGGCATTGACGCTTGCCGGTTAGGACCGACGTTGTCCATGGATTTCATCGAGGTCAACGGAACGGCGTTGCGCTACGAGCTCCGCGGCAGCGGCGGCCACACGGTGGTTCTGCTCCACGAGATGGGCGGCTCTGCTCGAGAGCTGGGATTTGCTGGCACCACAACTTGCCGCCAGCAACCGCGTCCTGCAGGTACGATACGCGCGGGCCGGCCTGCCGGAAAAATCCGCGGCAGCCTCAGCATCGATACCATGGTCGCCGACCTGATGGCGCTACTCGATGCGCTCAACATCGGCGACAGGGTCGTACTGGTGGGAATGGCGGTCGGCGGCGCGATTGCGCTCGCCGGCGCGGCGCGCCACCCCGAACGCGTGGCGGCGGCGTCGTGGCCAGCAGCCCCGCGACCGGTCTCTGCCGCAGATCGCCGCGCCGCGGTGCTGGCGCGGGTCGAGCGCATGGAGCGCGAAGGCTTGCGCGCGGTGCTCGACGGCCTCGACAGCGGCTATCCCGGCGGAGCTGCGCGGCGATGCGCCTCGCTTTGCCGCCTTTCGGGCGCGCTGGCTCGGCAGCGACCCCGGCCAGCTTTGCCAGCGATCTATCGCATGCTCCTTGAGCTCGATCTCGGCAGCGAGCTTGCGCGCATCTTCTGTCCGGTCCGCTGGATCGCCGGCGCGCTCGACGCCACGCGCCCGCCGGCCCTGGTTGAGGGGATCGCGGCAGCATAACCAACGCGCGCTACCTGTTGCTGCCCGACGCGGCCACTATGCCGCGATCCTGACGCCGGAAATTCTGACGGCTGCCGTTCTCGAGTTTATGGCCTGCTCGATTGCTTGAACGCTTGCCGCGACAAGCCAATAAGCGTGGCAATGAAAGCAATCTCGATCGCCTTTGTGGTGGCGAAAATCGGCGCCACCGGTCTCGAGTTCTTGACCAGTCCCCGCCTCGCCGCTGGTTGCTCGCTGCAATGGGCGCCGCACATGTTACGGGCCGCGGCATTTGCCGTCGTGTTTGCTTTTCTCGCCGTTTCTGCCGCTCCCGCCTTCGCGGCGGCAGGGACCATCGTATTTACGGCGGGGCTCATCGCCCTCTCGCGCGCCAAGCTGGCATTCATTCGTGTGCCGTTGGGGTTTGCCCATCTGGCCTTCAGCGCCGACAGCTTCCGGGCAGCCCAAGGGGTTTTACACCAACTTTCTGACGCCGCTGTTCCTCGCCACCGTCGGCATTTTGGGCACGATCGTGGCCGCCTGGTTTTATTTCGAGCCGCACAGGCTACCCAAGTGCCGGTCGTGCCGCCGCCGGCCTGGACGTCGGCGCCTCGCGAGTGGCGCTGGCTCGCTTGTTGCCCAGCTTGGGCCTGGCGGGGCGACGACCGGGCGCGGCGGATCCCGTGCTGGAGGGGCGGGCCAGCCGGGGCATCGGTGCTCCCGTGCCGGCCGCCAACCTGCGGCCTCACGGGCTATTGCTCACGTGAAAGCGCAAAGGGCGCTGCAGTCGAGCGCGCAGCTGCCACGGCAACAGCGCAGCCCAGGCGAATGAGCCACGCCAGCGGTCTGTGGGAAGGCAATAAGGCCGCGGCGCCGGGCGAGCCCGGCGGCTACGATGCGGGCCGCCTCATCGGGCAACATCAGGAGGGGCAAGGGTCCGACCTGACGTCGGTCTGATCGGTGTCGATATGCCCGGGGCAGACGATCGACACGGCGATGCCCCTCCGGGGCCAACATCTCACGCAGCGCCGCGCCGTAGGCTGCAAGGCCCGCCTTGAGGCACTGTAAGCGGGGGCGTCGGCGAGGGGATTGAGGGCCGCCAGGGAGGCTATGAGGGCGATGTGTCCCTGCTTGCGGTCGCGCATGAGGGGCAGGACGGCATTGACCGTGACCATGGCGCCGTCGAGATTGACCTTGATGAGGCCGAGAGCGCGCGCGCGAGCGGTTCGAGGGCACCGTTGGGCCCATTACCCCAGAAGTCTCCCCGCATTGGCGATGGCAAGGTCGATTGGTCCCCGCCTTCATACCGCCGCCAACGAAGGCGCCCATCGCCTCTTGATCGGTGACCTCGCAGGTCTTTTGCAGCACCTGCGCGCCGCGCATTTCACAGAGCCGCGCCAGTGTACCTCAGCAACTCCTGGTTGCGGCCCAGCAGCGCCAGCCGCCGCCCCGGCGCGGCGTAGGCAAGTGCCAGCGCCCGGCCAAGACCCCGGCTTGCCCCGGTGATGACAATGGTTTTGAGGCGCCGCGGCTTGCGCAAACATCGATCAAAGCGCGTCGTCGCGGATGGCGTGGCCGATGACTACGCCAGGCGCCAACAGGACTAAAGAAATGGCAAATTCGCTGCTGCCTTCGTCGTTGGCCACGAGCCCGCCCAGGGTTTCGCGCCCACGCGAGGCGGTGGCCTCGTCCTTGCCGGGCTTGGCGCGTGCCTCGGCGACCTGACGTTCGAGCCAGGCGATTTTACGGTTAAGGACCAGCCCGCTGGGAGCGTCCTTGCCCATGAACGAGCGCGAATTTCCGAGTTTGGTTTTTGCCTGCAAAAGCGCCGCCTCGAGCGTGCCTCCGTAGTGAATGGCAAGCTTCGGCCTGCTTGGTGGGATCGAACTCCTGCTGCATGTCGCGGACGAAGCGCAGGGCGCCGCGCTGGGAGCGCAAGAGGTCCTGCAGGCGCCTGACTTCCTGCTGCGGGCTGCACACGGCGTACGCAGGGGCAAAGTAGAGGCTGCCGAGGGCCGTCGGTACCATCACCAACAACGCCAGCGACCAGGGGCAACGTGCGGCGCCGTTGCCGCTGAGGCCGGCGCCGATCTTGCGAGGTTGCCGGCGCGATCGCCAACACGCTCGCCGGCACTGGGGCCGAAGGCGGCCCGGGAGGAACGGCAGCCTCGCCCGCGCTCCTCGACTGCGATAGCTTGTGCAGCATAGAGATCCGACCCGTTCAACGCCTTCGCGCCCCGATGCAGGGTCCGGCCGGCACGATCCCTCGACGGCATCTAACGCAGCGTCCGCATCACCAGCAGGTTCCCCGTATGGACGCCTATGGCGTCCGACTTGCGTAGGACAGCCCAACATCACCGTATTTGCGCAATGTGGCAAACTGGTGCGACACCATCGTTAGGCGCAGGGTGGTGGGCGTTTCCCTGAACGTCTGTCTGTTGGCACTTCTTTTGGAACGTCGCTATCGCCCACGGGCAGTCATCTCGTCGACCAGGTATTGGTCGAAGGCGATCGCCGAAGGCAAGGCGCGCAGCGGCAGCAAGGTCGATGTACCCGGCCTTACCGCCCAGGCTGACGACACGCCGCCCGAACACGCCCGCACCGATCATCGCCCGCAATAGCGCGCCGTGACCGCGGCACTCTTGGGCAGGACGCCCAGCGCCGGTCGACCGGCACGGTCTCGGCACCGGCGCGGGGAGAGCATTCCATTGGGACGCGGCCGGATGCCAGCGGTCGCCAGCGAATTGCGCTCTGGCGAGGCGCGGGAGTGATTGACACGCCACAGCCAGGCGACGCAGGGGCCAAGGGAAGCCTCGACGCGCGCGGGTCACCTCGGCCCATACTAGCGCGGGCCGCAGCCGTTGCCAGACACGCAACCGGCGCCATGAGGCGGCCAAGGGTGCTAGTGAAATGGGGGGGAGCCGTGGCCGACAATCGTGGCCTGCTGGTGGTCCGGGAAGACACGATCATCAAGGGTGAAGTTCGCAATTGCCGTCAGATCGAGGTCTTCGGCTACGTCGAAGGCAAGGTGGCGGCCGATACCGCCGTCATCCATCAGGGTGGCCGCTGCTGCGGGACGCTCAGATCGCAGACCGCCGATGTCAGCGGCTCGCTACAGGGAAACGTGTTCGTCAAGAACTTGATCAATATCCGCAGTTCCGCGGAGGTGAGCGGCAACGTGCAGTACGGCGCCCTGGCGATGGAGGTCGGGGCAATCTCAGCGCCGAGGTGCGTAACGTCCCCCCACGCTCTGCCGGCGACTTCACCATCACCGTCCAACGCGGCCGCTCGGTGCGGATTGAACTGGAAGACCTCAATGCCATCGATCCCGACGATGCGCCGACCGACCTCATCTTCAAGGTCGGCAATGCGACGAACGGATTGTCGCGTTGGCGAGCGCCGCACGCCAACCGGTGAGCCAATTCTCCCAGGCCGACCTCGCCGCGGGCCATGTCGTCTTCACGCACAGCGGTGCGCCCGGCAAGACCGCCGGCTTCAATGTGGTGGTGAGCGACCATACGGGCGCCAGTTCCGGCGCGCCCCAGCAAGTGGCGGTGATCGTGCGCGGCTGATTGGTCCGGCCGGTGCGGAAAGCGTCCGGGGCCTAAGAATAGGGCGTCTGGATGGGGGTTATCCAGACGCCCAGGCTTGGGATCAGGGGGCCACAGGGAGGACGCGGCCGTCCGATCCAGTAACGTTAACGCGCGGGTAAAGCGCGTTCCGTCGGCTCAGCGTTGCATGGCCCAGCGGTGGCCGTGACCTCTGTGGCCGCCGCGCGCCTGCCTGAGGACGATGCCCGCGACCGCCTTTGCTCCTCATCGAGCGATCTCGTAGAACGGCTTAAAGACCTCGGCGAAGGCTTTCATTTGCGCGGCACGCTTGGCCATGCGCTCGCTGGCGCGGTCGAGCCGCTCGGGCAGCGAAGGTCGGGCGCTATTCTGCTTGCGCGCCTCTTGGCGCTCCTTCGTGCCGCTTTTGGCGCTCGGCCGTAGCGGCGCGCAGCTGCGCCTCGACCGGCTCCCAGAGCTTGCGCTGGGCATCATTCAGTTTCAGCGTTTCTCGATCATGGCCATGCGGCCTTCCTGTAGCCGGGCTCGCGCTTGGGCGGACAGCTGCGGCCGCTGGGCCTGCCGCTCCGATCGGGTTTGGGCGTCTTGCGGCGCCTGGGTCTGGGCAAGAACGATTGAGGGGATGGCCGCTGCCGCCAAGAGCGCGGGGGCCACATATCGGGCTCGCATCTTCATTTCGCTTTATCTCCGTTGAGGGCTTACGCCCGGCTCGTGATCTGTTCTTGCGGAAACGGCCGAAGGCTCCGCGCCCCGTCGCCCGCCGAACATTAAGAAGCGTTCACTAATGCCGAATGCGCTGACCGCCTGCGCCAGGCTCGAACAATGGTTTTGAATTGGCAACGCCGCAGGCCGCCATCGACCGGAATCACGGTGCCGGTAATGTAGGCCGCCAGCGAGGAGGCCAGGAAGCAGACCAGGTTGGCCACGTCCTCGGGCTCGCCATAGCGGCCGACGGGGATTTCGTGGTCCGCCTGCCATTGCCGATATTCGGCCGTGTAATTGCGGCGAATTTGTTCCGACATGATGCGGCCAGGTGGGATGCAGTTGACCGTGATGCCGTGCTTGCCCACCTCGCGCGAGAGGCCTTTGGCCCATGCATGCACGGCGGCCTTGGCCGAGAAGGCACCGTTGATGCCTTCGGGCTCCGACTTGCCGGTCATGGTGATGATGCGACCCCACTTGGCGCCGATCATCTGCTCGAGCAGGCAGTGCGTCAGCTGGCGCTGACGCGTAAAGTTGAGGGTCATCGCCTCGTGCCACTGCTCCTCGGTCGCGTCGAGCTTGAAGGGCCGACTGCCCCCGGCATTGTTGATTAGAATGCTGACGGAGCCTAATCCGGCCAGGGCCTGCCCCGGCGATCCGCGCCGGCGCGCCCTCTTGCACCAGGTCAGCCGTGATCAGCACGGGCTGGCCCGCACCTGTTGCCGCCACCTCGGCGGCAACCTCATCGAGCAACTCGGCGCGGCGCGCAACGAGGGCCAGCCTTACGCCCTCGCGCGCCAGCGCCAGCGCGATGCCGCGACCGATACCGATGCTGGCGCCGGTCACGGCGCGGTCTTACCCCGGATCTTGAGGTCCATGGGAACTTAATCCCTGAGCAGACGCCGCTAGCCGACGCACGGCCTCGCGGATGTTCTCCACCGAATTGGCGTAGGAAAAGCGGATGTAGCCTGCGCCATGAATGCCAAAACTGGTGCCGGCCACGGTGGCGACCCCGGCCTTTTCCAGCATGGTGTTTTGCAGATCCTTGGCACTCATGCCGGTACCCGTGACATTCGGAAACGTGCGTAGAAGGCGCCGCCGGGATCGAGGCAGCGGATGCCCGGCAATTGGTTGAGCAGGGGGACGATGGTGCGGCGACGCTCATCGAAAGCGGCCACCATCTTGTGCACCTCGTCCTGCGGTCCTCCGAGCGCGGCGATGCCGGCGTATTGGGTGGGGAGCGTTGACGCATGAGTGGCTATTCACGCACAGGCGCACGACATGCTCGATCAACGCCTGCGGCCAAACGGAAAAGCCGAGGCGCCAGCCGGTCATGGCATAGGTCTTCGACCAGCCATCGAGCAGGACCAGCCGATCGCGGATCTGCGGATAGCGCAGGAAGCTTTCATGCTTGCGCCGCCGTAGAGCATTTGGCTATAAATCTCGTCCGACAGAACGGTGACATGCGGGTGCTTCTCGAGGCCCTTGACAAGGCGCTCCACCTCCTCCGCCAGGCACGGCGCCGCCACAGGGATTATTCGGGCTGTTGAGGATGATGAGGCTGGTCTTGGGCGTAGATCTCGGCCAAGACCTGCTCGGCGGTGAAGGCAAACTCGTTTTTCTCCAGCAGCGCGATCGGTACCGGCACGGCGCCCGTGTACTGGATCATCGAACGATAAATGGGAAAACCCGGGTCCGGATACATGATTTCGGCGCCGGGCTGACCGAACATAAGGATGGCGAAAAACATGAGTGGGCTTTGCCACCCGGCATAATGACCACCGCGTCCGGGGGCGACCTCGACGTCATGCCGGCGCTTGAGATCCGCCGCGACGGCCTCACGCAGCGCCAGGATGCCCTGCGCCGGCGTATAGCGCATAGTGACCATCGCGTAGCGCTCTGATGGCGGCCTCGACGATGTGCTGGGGCGTCTGGAAGTCCGGCTGGCCGATGCCGAGATTGATGACGCATCCTTGCCCAGGCGCTGCAGTTCCGCCGCGCGCGCCAGAACCTCGAATGCCGTTTCCGTTCCCAGCCTTTGCAGGTTCGGCAGCGAGCTGCAGCATGGCGCTTCCTCGCTAATTCCGGCCCTCCGCCGCTGGCGCAAACGGCCAGGGCAGGCGCCGTAAGGCTTGTTGGCCCTCACCAATAGCCGATCTGGGCAACGCTGCAAGGCCTGACCGGTGACGGGCCCTCGGGTCGGCGGTAGGGGTGTGTGCCGTGATGGGGCCGAGGTCCGTTAGATGCGATGCTGGGCCCGCGACACTTGCGAGGAGCGCGCCAATGCCAGAAGTCTACGTCCATGCGATCGAAGGCCGCACCATTGAGCAGAAACGCACTGGTGAAGGACATTACCGAGGCGGTGGTACGCAACTTTAACGTCACGCCCGACGCGGTCATGGTGCAGATCATGGAAAGCCCAAAGGACCTGAAGGCCCAAAGGGGGCTTGCTGTTTAGCGACCGGCCGCCCGGCTAGCAGCGCCGGCTCGCGCGCTTTGCAAAAACGACGGCACGCGGCTCGGGTCGCGGGCCGCGGCTCGAATAGCGATACGCGGCCCCAAGAAGCCCAAGGCGGCGCGCGCAGCCGGCCAATTTTGTGGAGCTCGCGCGTCGGCATTGCCTGGCCTGCGTGCGTGCCGCAGCTTAACGCGGCGTCGGGCGCGGGGCCTCTTTCAGAAAGGCCGGGACGTGGTCGCCGAGGCCGACGGGTGAGGAGCTGCGATCTTCCCGGTGACGCTGCGGCCGGGGGGCGCGCGGTTCCCAGGGCTGCCTCACTTTGTCCTCGGAGCGATGATTGGCCTCTGGGTCTGTCCATTCGGCCGCCGCTCGCCTCGCATCTGCTGGCCACGCTCGCCGCGCGGCGCCTCGCCGGACGTGGCGAGGCTCCGCCTCGGCACGGCCGCGGCGGCCGGTTGCCGGCGGCGTGCACCGGCGCCTTTGGCGCTGACCTGCGCCGGAGGCTCGTGATCGCGCGGTGAGCTTTTGCGCGCGCGGGGCGCTGCGCCGTTGCGGCGCGCGCCGGATCTGGGCGGCGCCGCGTGCCTCGGCCGCACCCGACCGCTTTGCCCTGGCGCCGGCCGCGGCGGCGCTTGCTGCCGTTCGCCAAGTCCTCAGCGCTGGGCACGGGGCCAATCCAGGTGACCGCGACGCCGAGCATCTTCTCGATGTCCTTGAGCTGGCGAATATCGTCGGGCGTGACGATGGTGAGGAGCGGCCCTCCTTGCCGGCCCGGCCGGTACGGCCGATGCGGTGCACGTAATCGTCGGATTGCCAGGGCACGTCGAAATTGAAGATGTGGCTGACGCTCGGGGATGTCGAGGCCGCGAGCCGCCACGTCGCTCGCCGCCAGAAATGTGAATGCGCGCCTCTCGCGGAAGGCATCGAGCGTCGCCGTGCGGCTCATCTGGTCCATGTCGCCGTGCAGGGCGCCGGCGTTGAAGCCGTGGCTTCTGTAGCGACTTGAGCAGGATCGCCACGTCGCGCTTGCGGTTGCAGAAGATGATGGCGTTCTTGACGTTCTCTGCGCGCGGATCAGCTCGCGCAACATCTCGCGCTTTTGCCAATCCTCGGCGGACGGACAATAACGAAAGAGCTGGGTGATGGTGTTGGCGGCGGTCGCCGGCCGGGCCACCTCGATACGCGCCGGGTCGCGCAGGAACGTGTCGACCAGACGCTGGATCTCAGGCGGCATGGTGGCCGAGAAGAACAAGCGTCTGCCGCGCCGGCGGCAAGCAGTTTGCAGATGCGCTCGATGTCCGGGATGAAGCCCATGTCGAGCATGCGGTCGGCCTCGTCGATGACCAGGATCTCGACGCCCGTGAGCAGGATTTTGCCGCGGCCAAAGTGGTCGAGCAGGCGACCCGGCGTGGCGATCAGCACATCGACGCCGCGATCGAGTTTGCGCAATTGGTCATCGAAGGAAACGCCGCCGATCAGCAGGGCCACAGCCGAGCTTGTGATTGACCCCATATTTCTCGAAGCTCTGGGCCACCTGGGCGGCAAGCTCGCGGGTGGGAGCTAGGATTAATGACCGGGGCATGCGTGCCCGGGCCCGACCGGTTTCCAGGCGGGCCAACATCGGCAGCACGAAGCCGGCGGTCTTGCCGGTCCCCGGTCTGGGCGATGCCGAGGACATCGCGCCCCGATACGGCGACCGGAATGGCCTGTTGTTGGATGGGAGTGGGAATGCTGTATGCCGGCGGCCTGAATGGCCGCCTCGTACCTTCACGCTGAGTCCGGAGCTCAGCGAACGTCGTTGTTTGCAAAAGAACGAATCTCCGTCTGCCTACCAGAGCCAAAGCTCGCGCAACGCGAGTGGGCGCAAACACCAGCAAACCAGAGCGCAGGGGATTAGCCGCAAAGGGCCTAACGGGAAAGCATTTGCTTGGGGAAAATCATTTATGAAAGCGATCCCCTGCGCCCGCTACACACGGTAAATGGCATTGTTTGCCTGAAAAATCAAGCTTATCAGGATCACGCTTCTGTGGGTCAGATCGCCTCGGCGGCGGGCGTTTGCCGGCCCCGGGCGGGCCCGCAACGCCAAGGGGCGCTTTTAGGTGTCATCTTCAAGTTGAACGCTCCGCCGCCAGGGCCGGTGCCTTAAGCCCACATCGGGTGCCAAACTGAAAAGGCCAGCCCGAACAGTGCCAATGCGCGGGCGCCAGCGACAGGCGTCCTGGAGAGGACCATGGTTCAGAAGGATCAATCTCGTGCTTATCCCTGGGTCTGCTCTGCTCGCGCGGCATTGTGGGCCCCACAAATCCGTGCTCTGAGCGATATTGCCGACGTCGCCGCGTCGCCGATCACACCCGCCATGGCACAGCATGCGCGGAGATCGCCACGGCGATTCCGCCGCGGCACCCGCCGCGTTTTGCGCTCGCGGGCCTCTCGATGGGGGATACATCGTCTATGAGATCATCCGTCAGGCCGCCGAGCGCGTGGCGCAAGTGGCGCTTCTCGACACGGGCGCGCAGCGCCCGATGCGCCGGAACGGCGCGAAGGGCGGTTACGTCTCATCGCGCTCGCCGAGCAGATGACGGCGCCGTCAGGGCGCAGCGGAACTGTTGCCCCTTCTCATTCACACGGATCGGCTGGGCGACAAGCCACTGGTCGACACCGTGCTGCAATGGCCATCGACACGGCCTCGCCGCATTCAAACGCCAACAGACGGCCATCATGGCACGCCCGGACAATCAGAGCGCTATTGTCTCACGATCAGGAACCCGAGCCTGGTCCTGGTCCGGGCGCGAAGATCGCTGACGCCGCCGGCGATGGCCAGGGATCGCCGACGGGCATCTCCAGCTCGCGGCTCGAGATCATCTCAGGATTGCGGCCACCTCTCCACCCTGGAGCAACCGGCGGCGGTCAATAGGCATTGCGCGCCTGGCTTGGCGCCAGCATCGCCTCTGGCGGGGGCCACGCTGCCTGGGCGCGCGCGCGCCGTGTCGGCGCGGCCTGCCGCCCGTTCGCTTTCCCGCGCCAACGCCCGCGAGTTTTGCGCGGCGCTTGCTTTTGTGGCGATGCTTTTTTTGGGTTAATGCTTTTGCGACTATTCCTCTCGCGACTATTCCTCTCGCGACTATTCCTCCGCGACTATTCCTCTCGCACTTCATTCCTCCTGCGACTATTCCTCTTCGCGACTATTCCTCTCGCGACTATTCCTCCTCGCGACTATTCCTCTCGCGACTATTCCTCTTGCAACCATCGCGCCAGGCGCCGCCGAGCACCCTGCCGATGATGGGCGCCACCCAGAACAGCCACAGCTGGCTGAGCGCGGTGGGCCCGCCAAACACGGCACTGCCGAGGCTGCGCGCCGGATTGACGGAGGCATTCGAGATGGGGATCGCCATCAAATGGATGGCCGTCAGGGTGGGCCGATGGCCAGGGGCGCGAAACCCGCGGGCGCGCGCCGGTTGGTGACGCCCATGATGATGAACACCGGGAAGGCGGTCAGCACCAGTTCGGATCAGGAACACCGGAGAACAGGCTCGCTTGCAGCATTGAGAGTGGACTCGTAGCCATTGGCGCAAAAGTTGGGGCGCCTTGCCGATCAGGGCTGAAGAGGCCCGCAGGCAACAAGCGCGCCGAGACACTGGGCCAGCACGTAACCCAGGGCGTTGCTGCTCTTGAGCGCCCGCCGCGCGATCAGCCCCAAGGTGACGGCGGGATTGAAATGGCCCCGGAAATGTGGCCGACCGCCAAGGCGAGCGCCATAACGGTCGCGCCGATGGACAAGGCAATGCCAAGAATACCCGCCGCCCCCGGTAGAGTCAGCAAAGGAATAAAAGGCGGCCCCCAGCACCGATGATATCAGGCATGAAGGTGCCGATAAATTCGGCGACGAGCGGCACGGTGTGGCATGGGCATCCCCCAAACAACTCGCCGGGGCCGACTCGACGCCGGCCGCGGCAATCCTAGCAAACCACGGCGCGACTTTGGGCCTGCGATCCCCGTCGGCCGCGAGGTCTATGCACGACGTATTAACTAGCGCGTGTCGCCGGAATTAATCATCCGCACTCGTGGTCAGTTTAGATGACTGAATACTTTGTGCTTTAAGAAGATTGAACTATCGGAGCAGCGAGCATCCTGCAATCCAATCGCTTCTTCGTTGTTTTACAGATCACGCACTTGTCTCCAGGGAGGGACCTCCATGATGTCCAAGTTCGAGTCTCACCGCGCTCGCCCTGACCGCGGCGCTTCTCAGCCTCCCGTCCGGCGCCAATGCCGGCTTCGTCGGCCACGACCGTTTCTGGGGCGACGTCGATGCGCGCATGCATCGTCTGTGGTCCTTCAACTGGCTGTGCCGCGACCAGGCGGTCGCCGCCAGCGCCGGCGAAGGTGCACCGGCACAGGCACGTCCCGGCAACAATAACTGCCAGCGCCTCGACGTAAGCCGTGACTGCAAGGGCGCCCGCAACCCGATGGGGTGCGGGCGCCTTATGCTGTTGGTCACCACATTTGCGTGCGCAGCCGTTGCGAATCTGCTGGCGCGGAACCCAACCTTGACACCCAGCTCGTCCGCAATGCTCGCGATGGGGCCACAGATGCCACGCGCAAACAAGCCAGAGCCTCAGCGGCCAGTCCGAACCGGGGCAGCAGGCAGAGCGCCTGGACCAACGGCTCGATGCGGCCTTGCTCGAAACGTTTCCCGCTAGCGATCCCATCGCGGTCGGTCGGGCCGACGGCGACCGAGCCTTTATGGCGCGCCGGCGACCGGCGCCGTTCAGGGCGCCAAGGTGCGCAGGAGGGCCACGGCGATGCCGGCGGCGACCAGCGCCAGGCCGAGCAAGAAAGTCTTGCGCGCGCGCTCATAGCTGCGGGCAAAAAGGCTCCTCGTCGAAAGAAGGTCGGCAACGGCTTTGCCCCTGCAGACATGATCCCCACGATGATGGGATCGCCGCGGCGATGTCGACCTTGCTCCAGGCGATGGGGTTGGCGGCCCATTGGCTCAAAAGCCGAGCGAGAAGCCGAGGATGATCCCACGGCGGTGACGGAACCGTTGCGAAAAGGTCGCATCGATACGGACCTCGACATCATCCCTTTGCGGCTCTTCGTGTATGCTCGTGGGGTGCCCAACAGACGACGAAGCTTCGGCACTCTAGCGGGGACCGCGCCGCGCTTGCTGGATCGTCTCGGCGCCTGAACGCCCTTGGCGAGCCTGCGCGTCGGCGGGGCCGAGACGCCGAGGAGACCAACCCCGGCGGTGTTCGGCGAGCGCGGCGAGCGACGCCACGCCGTCGCGCCGTGGGCCGCCGGCCGCAGGCGGCGGCAAGGCTGGCGTCCGGGTGGGCGCTTTCCCGCCTTAAATGTCCAGATCCTCGGCAAAGGCGGCGCGCTCCTGAATAAAGCGGAAGCGCGCCGGGCTTGGAGCCCATCAGCGCATTCACCGCCTCGCTGACGGAGGCCTTTGTCGTCGGCAATCTCGATCCTGAGCAGCGTCCGGCTTGGCGGGATCCATGGTGGTCTCTTTGAGTTGGGCGGCGTTCATTTCACCGAGCCCCTTGAAGCGGCTGATCTCGACCTTGGCATTGGCGGCGAACTCGCGCTTCGATGAGATCGTCCTTGTGCCGATCGTCACGAGCATACACCGACTTGGGTCCGTGGCTCAGCCTGTAGAGCGGCGGCATCGCCAGATAGAGGTGGCCCTGCTCGATCGAGCTCGGGCATTTCCTGATAGAAAAAGGTGATCAGCAAATGGAAGCGATGTGGGCGCCATCGACGTCGGCATCGGTCATGACGATGACGCGCTCGTAGCGCAGGTCCTCGTCGCGGTATTTGCTGCCGGTGCCGACGCCCAGGGCCTGCACCAGATCCGAGAGCAGCTGATTCTGCTGACAGCTTTTGCGAGGAGGCATTGGCCACGTTCAAGATCTTGCCACGCAACGGCAGGATCGCCTGTCGCTCGCGATCGCGCGGCTTGCTTGGCCGAGCCCCCGCCGAGTCACCCTCGACAATGAAGATTTCGGTGCCCTGTTTGAGTTCAAGCTGCAGTCGGCAAGCTTGCCCGGCAGCGCAGCTTGCGCGGTTGCGCTCTGACGTCCGATCTCCTTTTCGCGCCGGCGCCTGAGGCGTCCTCGGCCTGGTCGATGCTCCACTCGAGAAGTTTGGTCGCCTGCTGCGGGGAGTCGGCGGCGAGCCAGTGGTCAGAAGCGTCGCGCACCGCGTTCTCGACGATGCGCGTGGCTTCCTGCGTCGCAAGCTGTCCCTGGTCTGCCGCCTGAAACTCCGGCTCGCGGATGAATACGGAAAGCATGGCGGCGGCCGTGCCCAGCACATCGTCGGCGGTGATTTGCATCGGCCTTGCGGTTGCCGACATGCGCTCGCCAGAAGGTCGCGCAGCCCCTTGCCCAGCGCCGAGCGAAAACCGTTCTCGTGCGTGCCGCCTTCCGCGCGTCGGAATGGTGTTGCAGTAGGAGTTCAGAAGCCGTCTTCGTCGGCGACCCAACAGGCCGCCCACTCGACCGAACCGTGCCGCCCTCCTTGTCGATGCGGCCGGCAAACACCTCTTTGCTAACGCGCGTCTGAACCCTCGATGGTCGCTTCCAGATATGTCCTGAGGCCGCCGGGAAGTGGAAACACCGCTTCGGCCGAGGTATCGTCCTTGATCAGCTCGGACGCGCATGACCAGCGGATCTCGACGCCGCCGAACAAATAGGCTTTCGAGCGGGCCATGCGAAACAGGCGCTGGCGGCTTGAAGGTCGCGCCCTCGCCGAAAATCTTCTCGTGCGGGAAAGAAGCGGACCTGTGGTGCCACGTCGGTTCTGATGGCACCGAAGGTCCTGAGCTTGCCCTGCGGCGCGCCGCGGCTAAACGACATGGCATAGAGCTGCCGCCCGCGCGCGACCTCAACCTCGAGCTTTCGGAGAGCGCGTTGACCACCGAGACGCCGACGCCGTGCAGGCCGCCGCTGGTGTTGTAAGACTTTGCTGTCGAACTTGCCGCCGGAGTGCAGGGTCGTCATGATGACTTCGAGCGGCAGACTTGGACCTGAATTTGGGGTGCGGGTCGACCGGAATGCCGCGACCATTGTCGGTGACGGACAGAATACCGTTCGCGCTCCAGGCTCGACCTCGATGCAGGTCAGCATGCCCGGCGACCGCCTCATCCATCGCATTGTCGATCACCTCTGGCGAACAGGTGATGCAAAGCCTTCTCATCGGTGCCGCCGAGCGTGCATCGCCGGGACGGCGGCACGCAGCTCGAGCCCTCCAGCACCTCGATGTCGGCGGCCGTGTAGCTGTTGGCAGCTTCGGCGGGTTTGCGATGGCGCGGATCACGGCTTTGCTCTTCTACCTCTGGCGTTTCTTGGCATGCGGAACGGCGTTCGGGCTGCCTTGCACAAGCGCCAAGCTTCCTGCGAAGGCGGCGCGCGGCTTCCCTTCCCGCGCTTGTTATCGGATTTGCCGAACAGGTCGCGCAAGGCCCCGAGACGGAAGGCTGGCTGGCTTCTGAGCCCAGAGCGGTGTAGTGGGAACCCGTTTGCAACGCCAGGCACAAACGCGAGGCCCGGCGCGCAATCTCCCGACCCGCCGAGTGGCCCTGGTCTGCATGGGATTGGCGGCTTGGCGGCAGGCTCGGGCAACACGGCGGCGGCTTTCGCGGCAGCGCCGGAGGCGGCCGGAACGCGGCGCTCTTTCTTTCGGGCAAGGCTTCCTGGTGGTGCGGGGCATGACCGCAATCAAGAAGGCCACAGCCGCCGGCGCCAGGTGCGTTGGCGGAAAGGGACATTTGGCGCGCCGAAATCGGCGGAGACCATCCGCCTGGCGGCGCCGATGGCGCTGACCGCAGCTCGGCCAGACCAGCTGATGACCACCGACCTGATGCTGCTCGGCCGCCTCGGTGACAGGCAGGTGGTCGCCGCCGCGCTGGCCCACACCGTCCTCTTCGCCGGCTTTACGCTCGGCATGCGGCTTCATGCAGGCGGTGGCGCCTCTGGCGGCGCAGGCTCGGCGCCCGCCAGCCCCGCATGGTGCGTCGGGCTTTGCGCGTGCGGGCTATGGGCCGCCTTGCTGCTGGCGTGCCGCTGACCCTTCGGCGCAAGTTCTGAGCGAGGCGTTGCTGCTCGCCGTGGGGCAGGCGCCGGAGGGCGCGCCGCGTGTGGCCGCCCGCTATTCGGCGGCCTCGCCTGGTGCCTGGTGCCCTCCCTACATTTTCCTGGCCCTGCGCAATTTCATGAGCGCGGTCAACCGGCCCGAGCCCGCCCTGTGGATCACGCTGGCGGCGATCCCGGCCAACGGCCTCCTCGCCTATGCCCTGATCTACGGGGCAATGGGCCTACCGCGTCTTGAGCTGTTGGGCGCGGGCATTGCAACGACGCTCATCAGCATCGGCATGTGCGTTGCAGCCCTTTTGATCGCCGCCCAGCGCGCCCCGTTCAAGAAGTATCGCGTGCTTGGCCGCTGCTGGCGCCCGGATTAGCCTCTGCTGGGTCGGCTGATCGCGGTTGGGGCCCCGATATCGGGCGCCTTTCTGCCTCGAATTCGGCGTCTTTGCCGCGGCCGCGCTGGTCAGTGGGGACCCTTGGCACGACGGCAGCTCGCCGCGCACCAAATTGCCCTGCAAACGGCCGCCGTGCTGTTCATGGTTCCCTTCGGCGTCGCCCTTGCCGCCACCGTGCGCGTCGGCCAGGCCGCCTGGCCGCAGGACCCTATCGGCACGCGCCGGGCGGGCTTTGCCGCCATCGGGCTCGGAGCCCTCTTCATGACGGGGATGGACCATCATCATTGCGCTCGCCCGCTCCTATATTCCGTTGCTGTTTTGGGCGCGATGCCACCGACGCCGCCGCTACGGTCGCGCTCGCCGGCACGCTGCTCGTGGTCGGCGCCAGCTTCTTCATCGCCGACGGCACCGGACGATGGCGGCCGGAGCCTTGCGCGGTCTCAACGACACGCGCGTGCCGCTCCTGTTGCCGCTTTCAGTTTCTGGTGTGTGGCATTCACGGGCGGATTATGGCTGGCCTTCCGCCGTCGCGCTCGGGGCGGTGGGTGTCTGGATCGGACTGTCGGTCGGGCTCGCGTGTTTATGCCGCCCTCTTGGTGTGGCGCTTCCAGCGCTGACCCGCCGGGGTTATCTGCCCGCACTTGCCGGCTAGCGCGGCGCAGCCGCACCACGCCGGCCGTTCTGCTGGAATGGCCGCCAGTGCGAGATCGCCGAGGTCGGATTAAGCGCATGGAGAGCCGGATGCGCCCTGCCGCCAAGACGCCAGTCACCGAGGCCGTGTCGCAGCTGGCGCAGCAGCCGGGACGAGATTGCCGCCACCATCTGATGGATGAAAGGAGGCTCTGAACGAGCTCGCCGAGCGCGCCATCCTTCACGGCCGACGAGCGCCGCAGGATCGCCGATCTTGCCAGCCGGCTGGTACGCTCGGCGCGGGCCAGCCGTCACCGGCACGGCGGTGTCGACGCCTTCATGCACGAATATGGGCTGACGTCGGAGGAGGGCGTCATTCTGATGTGCCTGGCGGAGGCACTGCTGCGAATTCCCGACAAGGACACGACGGATGCGCTGATCGCGGAGAAGATCGGCAGCGGTCGCTGGGAGGAAGCATCTCGGCGCCTCCGACAGTCTGTTCGTCAATGCCTCGACATTCGGACTGATGCTGACGGGCAGCGTCGTCAAATTGGGCGAAGACAAAGAGCCTCAGGTCCGGCCGGCATCTTGAAGCGCCTGCTGGCGCGCTTCCGGCGAGCCGTTCATTCGCCAGGCGGTGCGGCAGGCCGTGCGCATCCTGGCCGACAATTTCGTGCTCGGCCGCACGATCAAGGAAGCGCTGGCGCGCGCGGCCCCCTGGAGGCCAAGGGCTACCGGTTTTCCTATGATATGTTGGGCGAGCGGCGCGCACGGCGGACGACGCGACGCGCTACTTCGATCGCTATATCAGCGCCGTGGAGGCGGTCGGCAAGGCGGCGGGATCGAGCCCCCGGCTTACAGCGGCGCGCTGTTCGATCGCCCAAGCCTCTCGGTCAAGTTGTCGGCGATTCATCCGCGCTTCGATCCGAAAGGAGGATCGTCTCGGACGGGAAATGCTGCCGCGTCTCATCGAATTGGCCAGGGCCGCACGCCGACACGATCTCACCTTGACCATCGACGCTGAGGAACAGGATCGGCTCGATCTGACACTCGACCACAGCTCGCCGCCGCGTTCGCCCACCCCGCCCTGGAGGGCTGGCCCGGTCTCGGCATCGCCGTGCAGGCCTACGGTAAGCGATGCCATTCCCGTGTTGCGCTGGCTGCGCCGCCTCGCCGATCAGCGGCGCAAGCGCATCCCGGTGCGTCTGGTCAAAGGCGCCTATTGGGACAGAGCGAGATCTGGGCGGGCGCAGGAGCGGGGGCTCGCCGACTACCCGGTGCTGACGCGCAAGCTCGCCACCGATGTATCCTATCTCGCCGCAATGCGCCTGCTGCGGCGGATGCGGGCGTCTTCCCGCAGTTCGCCACGCACAATGCGCAGTCGATGGCGAGCGTCGCGATCGCCGCCGGCGACCGGACGTTCGAGTTTCAGCGACTGCATGGCATCGGGCGAGGCGCTTTACGAGGAAATGCTGGGCGAGGACCGGCGCGGCCTGGCCTGCCGCATCTATGCCCCGGTCGGCGCCCACGCAGACCTCGCGCCCTATCTGGTGCGTCGGCTGCTGGAGAACGGCGCCAACACCTCTTTCGTCAGTCTCTGGCCGACGACGCCCTGCCGGTCGACGCCATGGTTGCCCGATCCGGTCGAGGGGCGGCGGAGCGCGAGCGCGATCGGCAGGTGCTGTTTGATGCCGCGCCCGCCCGAGATTTTTGCCCCCGCGCGTCTCAATAGTGGGGGGCATGGCGCTGCAGCCGGCGACGCGCACCGCGCTTTATCGGCAGCTCGAGACGGTGCTGGCGGCGCCCTATGCGGCGGCACCAATCGTCTCGGGGCGAGGTCGCCGATCGCGGCGAAGCCTTGGTCGTGCTGTGCCCCCGATCGGCGCCAGCGCATCGGCACGCTCGGAGACCGCCGACCAAATCACGATCGAGGCCGCCATCGCCGGCGCCGAGCGCGCCGCGGCGGCCAGGACCTGGCGGGCGGGGCGGCGCGGGCTGGAGGTCTTGGAACGCGCCGCCGAGCTTTATGAGCGCAAGCCGCGCTCAACTGATAGCCATTGTCGTGCGCGAGGCCGGCAAGACGCTCGAGAACGCCTTGGGCGACGTGCGCGAGGCCATCGATTTTGCGCTACTACGCCAGCGAAGCCAGGCGGCTCTTCACGGCGCCGGTGTCGCTGACGGGGGTGACGGGGAGAGCAATCTGCTGACGCTGGCGGGGCGCGGCCCGTTCGCCTGCATCAGCCCGTGGAATTTTCCACTGGCGATCTTCACCGGGCAGGTGGCGGCTGCGTTGGCGGCGGGCAATCCCGTGCTTGCCAAGCCGGCCGAGCAAACGCCGATTGTTGCCTTCCTCGCCAGCCCAGCTTTGCACGAGGCCGGGGGTGCCGCCCGGGGCATTGCAGCTGCTGCCGGGGGGCGGCGAGGTCGGTGCCGCCCTCGTCAGGATCAGCGAATAGCGGGCGTCGCCTTCACCGGCTCCAACGAAACCGGCTGGGCGATCCAGTCGGCGCTCGCCGCGCGCCGCGGCGCCATGGTTCCCTTCATCGCCGAGACCGGCGGGATCAACGCGATGATCGCCGACTCGAGCGCGTTGCCCGAGCAGGTCATCCGCGATCTGGTGCGCTCGGCGTTCGATTCGGCAGGCCAGCGCGCTGCTCGGCCGCGCGCCTGTTCTTTGTCCAGGACGATGTGGGCGAGCGCGATGCTCGAGATGTTGGTCGGGGCGGTGGAAGCGCTCGATATCGGGGATCCGCTCGACTTTGCCACCGACATTGGGCCGGTGATCGACGACGATGCGGTCGCGCGCCTCGAAGCCCACAAGCTTCGCATGCAAAGGCGCAGGCGCGCCAGCTCGTCGATCTCGCGCTGCCCGACGATTGCCGGGACGGCACCTACGTCACTCCCGCCGTCTCATGCGCTGGACGATGCCGCCCTTCTCAAGGAGGTGTTCGGCCCGATCCTGCACGTTGTCACCTTCTCGGGCGGTCATCTCGACAAGGTGATCGAGACCATCAACCGAGCAGGCTATGGGCTGACCCTCGGCGTGCACAGCCGGATCGCCGCGGTGGCGCAATTCATCGCCGAGCGGGCACGCGGGTCGGCAACCTCTACGTCAACCGCAACCAGATTGGCGCCGTCGTGGGCTTGCAGCCCTTCTGGCGGCGAAGGCTTGTCGGGTACGGGACCAAAGGCCGGCGGCCCCAACTATCTTGCGCGTTTTGCTTGCGAGCGCGTGCGCAGCACCGACCTGACGGCAACGGGTGGCAACGTGGGACTGCTCGGGATCGAGCCCGGCTAAACCCTCCGATCGCACGCGCCCTATCGCGAGCGGCAGGGGCCCGTCGGCCCCAGGGCGTCGCGGCAAATAGAGCCCGGGCCAGCCGATCGGCCCTGGCTCGACCCTAGCGCAGGGTCGAGGCAAACAAAGAGGCCTGGCCGAGGTCTTTGGGCCCGCGCCGATGGCGGTTGAGGCCGGGGCCGGGGGACGCGCGCGTTCCTCGCACACCACAAAGGCGGGCTATAAACCATGATCGGCGGCGAGCCCGCATTGCCGCGCGCCCGCTGCAAACGCCATCTTTGTCAGATAGCGATTGGGTACGCCGTTTGGAGGCACACCCCCATGTCCACGAATGGCAAGGACGAGGCCCCGGCGGGGTCGGACGAGGGCCAGCAAAGACCGGCAAACGCCGAGGGCCGCGTCCCGGTCGAGGTCGCGTCGGGTCGGATCGCGCCGATGTCGTCGGACGCCGACGTTGCCGCGTTCGTGCGCCGCCTGCAGCAACTGGGCCCCAGCAAGGCGACCCAGGGCGGGCGCCTGATCTTCGCCATGGACGCCACCATGAGCCGGCAGCCCACCTGGGACATGGCCCTGGCGCTGCAGGCCGATATGTTCCACGCCGTGAGCGTGGTCGGCGGCCTCGACGTGCAGCTCGTCTACTTCCGCGGTGCGGGAATGTCGGGCATCAAAATGGGTGTCGGACCCGGACGCCTTGGCCGGCTTGATGACGCGCGTTGCCTGTGCCGGGGGCTATACGCAAATTCGCAAAGTGTTGAGCCATGCCCACAAGGAAGCGGCAACGCGGCCGATCGATGCCCTCATTTACGTTGGCGATTGCATGGAAGAAGACGTCGATGATGTGTGCGGACGCGCCGGCGAATTGGCCTTGCGGAAGGTACCGGTGTTCCTATTCCAGGAAGGGTCCGATCAGCGCGCGGAGCGGACCTTTCGCGAGATCGCGCGCCTGACCAAGGGCGCCTACTGCGGCTTCGATGCGGGCTCCGCGGCGCAGCTCAAGGCGCTGTTGTCGGCGGTCGCCGTCTATGCCGCCGGCGGGCGCAAGGCGCTGGAGGCACGCAAAGATAGTGCGTCGGCGCGACTTCTAGAGCAGCTCAAATAGGCAACCCAGCGTCGAGCCTCCCACGTGCAATTCTTTCTCTTGGGCCTAGCGGCGCTCCTGTTGTCGTTACTGGTGCTGCGCGGCTTCCACGATGACCAACCCCCACGTCCTCGTCGGGCAACTGCGCACGGGTGCGGGGATCGCCGCATTGGTGGGCGCGGATTTCCTGGTGTTGCGCGGTCTCGTCGGCTACGCCGTGTCCTTGAGCGGCGTTGGGCTCGTGGCTGTTGTGGGGCCACGGCGCGGCGCCTTGGGGCGGCGCCGGCACCGCGCAACGATCTCGCGGGCCAGAGCTCGCGCGTTGCCACGGAGCATTTGGAAGTCGAACTCGAGCACGATACGGGCGAGATACGCGGTCGCGTCCTCAAGGGTGCCTTCGCCGGACGCGCACTTGAAGATCTCTCACCCATGGAGGCGACGCAGCTGTGGCGGGACTGCCGGTTTGCCGACCCCCAATCGGCGCGGATCTCTGAGGCCTACCTCGATCGGGCGCATCCGAGTTGGCGCGAGGACATGGCACACCAGGACGGTGCGGCTCCGGCGCGGCCCTCCGGCAAGATGAGCCGCGAGCAGGCGCTCGAGATCCTTGGGCTCGTAGCCGGCGCCAACGAGAGGACATTCGCCGTGCCCACCGCGAACTGATGCTAAGGTTGCATCCCGATCGCGGCGGCTCGACTTGGCTCGCGGCCCAGATCAACGAGGCCAAGGAAGTGCTGATCGGCAAATAAGCAAAAGCCGCAGCTGGGCTCGCGGCCAAATTCTGCCGGTGTGCCGCCGATGGCGCGGGTTGGGCGCTCAGCGGGATCGGCCGCGCGCGCCAGAGATCGGCGTGCCCCGCCGCATTCCCGCGCAGGCGCCGCCAACGCTGCAGGGCGGAGCCTAGGAGCCCTCGGCCACCGGATTGCCCTTGTCGTCGAGATAGGCGATGCGCACCATGTTGGTGGTACCGGGCGAGCCGAGCGGAACGCCCGCGACGATGATCACGCCCTCTCCGGCCTTGGCGAAGCCCTCGTCGAAGGCGATGCGACAGGCCTTGCGCACCATTGCCGCCTGGTTTTCGGGGTCGCTTGTCAGCACGCAATGCACGCCCCACGACCAGGGCGAGCTTGCGCCCGGTCGCCACCGACCGGCGAGAGGCCGATGACGGGCAGACCCGGGCGTTCGCGCGCGACCCTGAGCGCGGTCGAGCCGGTGGCCGTGTAGCAGATGATGCCGGCGAGCTTGCAGCGTGTCGGCGACGGTGTGGGCGGCGGCGGCGATGGCGTCGGCGGCGGTCGCCTGCGGCGGCGTGCGCGTGGCATGCACGATGGCGCCGTAGCTGGGGTCGCTCTCGACCTCGAATGGCGATGCGGTCCATGGTGCGGATCGCCTCGATTGGATATTTACCGACCGCGGACTCGGCCGACAGCATGACGGCATCGGCACCGTCGAACACGGCGGTGGCCACGTCCGGACACCTCGGCCCGGGTCGGCACCGGCGAAGCTGATCATGCTCTCCAGCATCTGCGTGGCGACCACCACCGGCTTGCCGGCGGCGCGCGCCTTGCTGACGATCTGCTTTTGCAGGCCGGGCACGCGCTCGACCGGCAGCTCGACGCCCAGGTCGCCGCGCGCCACCATCAGCCCGTCGGAATGGGCGATGATGCCGTCGAGGTCGCTGATGGCCGCGGGCTTCTCGATCTTCGACATCAGCGCGGCGGCTTGGCCGACGAGCTGGCGTGCCAGCTTCACGTCCTCGCCGCGCTGCACGAAGCGACAGCGCCACCCAGTCGACCCCGAGACGCAGGGCGAAATCGAGGTCCGTCTTGTCTTTTTCGGTGAGCGGCCCGATCGGCAAGCACGGTGTCGGGCAGGCTGATGCCCTTGCGGCTCGCGAGAGTGCCGCCGACGACGCACCGTGGCGTCGATGCGACGATGAACGCTTGTCGAGCACGGACATGCGGATCTTGCCGTCGTCGAGCAGCAGCGTGTGGCCGGGCTCGACCGCCTCGAAAATCTGTGCATGCGGCAGGAACACGCGCTCCGGCCCGCCGACCGTCGGCGTGGCGTCGAAGCGATAGGTTGCGCCCTCGGGCAGCATCGCGCTGCCGCCTTCGATCTCGCCGACACGGAATTTGGGCCCCTGCAGGTCGGCGAGGATGCCGATCGGGCGCTCGAAGCGCGCCTCTGCCGCGCGCAGCGGCGGAGTGCACCTTCTTCACCAGTGTCGAAGGAGCGAATGGCTCATGTTGATGCGGAAAACGTCGACGCCGGCCTCGAACAGGCGCTCGATCATCTCGAGGGCGTACGACGCAGGTCCGAGCGTGGCGACGATCTTGGCGCGCCGGCTGCGTCTCATTTGGGTTTAGCGCCCCCTTCGCTGGGATCGGTCAGGCGGATGGTCCAGTCCTTGGCTTCCTGCGTGTCCACCTCGAAGAAGCCCGTGCTCTTATAGCCGCGCTGCGGGCAGTCCTGAACGCCCCGTGATGGTGAAGACCTTGTCGACGGTGCACATCGACGGATTTGCCGGCCCATTCGCCGCCCCGGTCGTAGTCGATGGCGTGCACATAATAGAAGCGGCTGGACAGCGTACCGCTTGTAGAGCGTCTCGCAGGTGCTGCGCGGCGATGTTCCACCAACCCTCGGTGGTCCAGCCGGTTGCATCCTGATAGCCGATGGCGACGCCGATCCGACTGGCGGTGGTGTTGCAGAGCTTGAGGTCGGCAAGTGGCGCCGAGCGTGTGGTCGCGGCCGTGAAGGCGCAAGGCCAACGCCGACGGCGGCGCCGTAGCGGCAGTTGAAGGCGATCGCGATGCGCCGGCATCGGCCATCAGTTGCGCCTTCGACGCTTAGGGATCGACCAGGATGACGCGGAAGTCGTTGACGTTGGTGTGCGTCGGCCCACGCACGAGGAGGCCCGTCGGCCGCCTCGAAGAAGCTGGTGGCGTCATTGTTGTCCAGGATAGGTCTGGGCGTCGAGGGGCGCGCGCTCGGAGCCAGCGTCGCCCAATCAACATGGCGCCGGCCGGGTCGCTCGCCTTGCCTTCGCCGCCGTCGATGCCATCGGTATCGGCGGCCAACGCCGATACGCCCTCAAGTCCGTCGAGCGCAATGGCGAGCGCCAGGGCATATTCCTGCGTAACGGCCGCCGCGCCCCTTGGCGTTGAGCACGGTAACGCTGAGCTCGCCGCCGCTGATGATGGCCACCCGGCGGCCAGCGTCCTTGGCTGCGCGCGCAAGCTCGGCGTGCTGCTGGGCCACCTCGCGGGCTTCGCCGGTCACCGCGTCGCCGAGGATCAGCGCCTCGTAGCCTAGCTTGCCGGGCCGCACGCGCCGCCTGTTCCGAGGCCGCCGCTGGCGTGGCGATGACGCGGTACTCGGCATTGTTGAAGGCCGGATCGTCAGGCTTCGGAGTTTCGTTGGCGCGGGTCGGCAAGCGCGGCCTCGACCGAGGCCGGGGATCGACAGCCCGAGCGCGGCCATGGTGGGCTGGCGACGCAACAGCACGGCAACGCGCGTCGCCGAGCGTGCTGGGGTCGGCGACGGTAGGGCCCGAGCCAATGGTTGCCGGATCATCGCCAGGGACATCGGAGATCGCCAGCGTCAGCATCGGCGCCGCGCGTCGCCTTGCGCAGACGGCCGCCCTTGATGCGCGAGATATGGCGGCGGACCGTGTTCATCTCGTGGATATCGGCGCCGCATTTGAGGAGCCCGCGCGTCAGGGCGGTCTTGGCGGCAAGATCGAGACCTGCCACGGGCGCGGCCCACAAGCGCCGATGCGCCGCCGGACAACAAGACAACGACGAGATCGCGCTCGCCCGCACGGCCTACCGTCTGGAGCGCCCGTTCGGCCGCCGCGACGCTATTTTGATCGGGGGTGGGATGCCGCGCCGGCACGACCTCGATGACCTCGGGTCGGAACGGCAGGGCAGCGACCGTAGCAGTAGGGCGCCGTGGTGAAGCCGAGAACGCGGTCGAGGCTGCCGAGGCGGCGATAGTGAGCCTCCATCACCAGCGCCATGGCGGCCGCAGCCTTGCCGGCGCCGACCACGATCAGCCTGCCAGCTTTGGGCACGACTCGGCAGGTGCGGGGGAGGCAAAGATCGGGGTGCGCCGCGGCGACGGCGGCTTCGTAGAGCGCCACCAGCGTTTTGCGCGCTTGACCGTCTTCGGCTGCCGACATCCGTGCTCGCTTTCGTGTCGCCAGCATTTGCGCAAGCCCCGGCGCGACCGTCAAGCACGCCGGCGCAAGCCCCCGGCGGCTGGCCAGCTGGGCGGCACACTGTCTATAGTCGCGGGATGGTGAACAATGGAACTGGAGGACCCGGCGTCGCCGCCGAGGAGGCGGACGCTTATCGCGTGTTGCCCGGCCGTGCCGATGGCGGATTGATCGTATTATGCGATCATGCCGGCAACGCCTTGCCCTCGCAGCTAGGTACGCTGGGACTGCCGCCCGCGCAACTGGGTCGACACATCGCCTACGACATCGGCGCGGCCCCGATCACGCAGGCGCTTGGCGGCCGCCCTCGGCGTGCCCGCCGTCATGACGCGCTACTCGAGGTTGCTGATCGATCCCAACCGCGGCGTCGATGACCCCACCCTGATCATGCGACTATCGGATGGTGCGGTGATACCCGGCAATCGCCGCATCGATGAGGCGCGAGCGCGTCGCGCCGCATCGATCTCTTCTATCGCCCCTACCATGAGGCGATCTGACGCGTGACCGATCAATGCCTGGCCGCGGGCGTCGCACCGGCGCTGCTTTCCATCCACTCCTTCACGGAGAGCTGGAAGGCGCACTCCACGGCCGTGGCACGTTGGCATCCTGTGGGATCGCGATACGCGCTTGGCCAGACCGCTGCTCGACAGTTTCTATGCCGAGGGCGATCTCATCGTCGGCGACAATCAGCCCTATTCGGGGCAACTCGAGGGCGATTGCCTGTGGCAGCACGGCACGCAGCGCGGCCTTGCCAATGCCATAATTGAAATCCGGCAGGACTCTGATCCGCGATGCCGCCGGCCAAAGCGCCTGGGCGCACCGGCTTGCCCGCATTGTGGCAAAAATTCTAAGAGACACCGCGGCCAAACCGGCTTTCAATAGGCCCAAGGCGACTGGAGGCGCCCCCGGCAATCCGTCTGCGTCACCGGCGCGGCGCCCTTGCACGGAGGTGCGGTGATGACCAAGATCGACAAAGGTCTCTGCAGACCGAGCTGGAGGCTAGCGGCGTTCCGCCGCTCGGTGCCGCACATCTGCGCGACGCGCCATGAGGTGCAAAACATCGACCTCATGAACATGGCCGGCTTTTGCCGCAATTGCCTTGCCAACTGGTATCAGGAGGCGGCCAGCGAGAAAGGCCTCGAGCTCAGCAAGGACGGTGCGCGCGAGGTGATCTACGGCATGCCCTACAGGGAGTGGCAGGCCAAGCACCAAACGGAGGCGAGCGCTGAACAGAAGGCGGCCTTCGCCAAGAGCAAGCCGCACGACTGAAGACCTTTGCCGGCGGCAGGCGAAGGCGCGGCGGTGCGTCTCATTCGACCTCGACGGTCAACCGCATCGAGGGAATGAATGCCGCAGAAGGGCCTCAAAAAATACCCGCGACGGAAAGCGAATGGTGACCGCTTCGCGTGGCTCCTGGCCCGGAATTGAAGTCGAACCTCGGATCTGAAGATGCGCACATTGTGCGTGCGCGTGTCGTCGTTGAGCACGGTTAGCGTCTCCGCCGGCTTTGCGGCGACGCGCGGGGCAAACTTCTTGTCGACCTGAGAAATCCGCCGCGTATTGGCGGGCGCCGGCAAGGCAGCGGGGCGCACATTGCCGACCCAGGGCTCCTGTGAAGGCTGCGGCGCGGCTGATCGCTGTAGAGAGGGTCTGCGAGAAAAGCGATCAGGTCGGCGCGCTCGCCGTCGCTGGAGCCGCAGGTCCTGCGGTAGCGGTCGCGGCTGCGCGTTAGGCGCGCCACCCCGCCCTTCTCATAGTAACGCACGACGTCTTCCAGCGTGGCCATGGAGCCGTCGTGCATGTAGGCGCGGGTCCATGCGAGCTCGCGCAAGGTGGGTGTCTTGAAGGCGTGATCGGCTGCCGCCAGCGCCATGACCGAGCGCCAGCGGCCGGGATCATCCCCGGCAGGCCGATATCGTAGAAGTTGGTTGTCGGTGAGGGCAAAGCCCGTGCGGCCAATTGCTGCACCGACCCTTGCCGGTAAAAATCCGAAATCCCCTAATTTCGGGCGCGGACAGGGCGGAGCGATTGCCCGCAATCCAGGCATCGAAGCGCGTCGGCGGCGAGACCAGGGTGCGCTCGTAGGCGGCCAGCGCCAGCGACAGGTTGCGGGATTGATCTTCGGATCGCTCGGAAACGCCGCGGGCAAGGCGCGCTCGTAGCTGTCGTGCCGCGAGAACCGGAGACGGCGTCCTCCAGGCTATCGCCCATCTCGGTCGGGGTGTTCGACGGGAAAGCGAACCTGCGCCTCCAGGCTCGGGGCTCGACCGTCCCCAAAACAACAGGCGGCTCCAGGCCAAGTTCCAAAAGCGTCGGCGTGGCGACGCACGAGCTGGCGCCCGCTGACGCCGCGGCCGGTGGCCTCGCCATCGCTAAAGGCGAGCTTGGGGTCATGACAGGAGGCGCAAGCGATGGTGCCGGTGGCGGAGAATTCCTTGTCGAAGAAGAGGCGTTGGCCGAGGGCGACCTCGGCCGGGGTTGGGGCATTGGCGGCGGGGCTCGGCAGGTAGCTCGGGCGGGCAAACTTGGCCTTCAGCGTTTCGAGCGGATTGCCGCCGCGCGTGACCGCCTTTTTGGGCGGCCGTCCGGACAGCCGTCTGGGCTTCGGCGCGCTGGTGGGCATACAGTGCGGCCAAGGCGGCAAAGCTCAGGATCGCGCTCACGGCGAAAGCGGCCCAGGCCCGCCGCAGCCGCCCGTGCGCGCGTGCAAGCCACGCCATCAAAACCTCGCGGCGTGCAGCTCGATGTCGGAGATCAGCGCCGATAGCTCGCCCGGCGTGAGCCGTGGCGTCGGTGGCGGCAGCACGCCCGGCCAGGCCTCCTTTGAGCCGCTCGAAATCGGCACGGACCTTGGCCAACCCCGCCGCATCGATGGCTTGCAGCTCGCCGGCGATGGCAACGCGGCAGCGCGCCTGACTGCACAAACGAAGCCGCGGCTGTCCTGGTACTCGACCGGCTTGGCGAACTTGCCGTCTTCGATAGCGGTTTCGCATTCGGATTGGGCCACACGCAACACGGCCACGGCGGTGCGCACGGTGAAAGGTGCGCAGCGGTGCGTCATGAAGCGCTTGGCCGCCTCGAGCGCGCCCCGAAAGGCGCTGATCGACGACCTTAACGCGCTCTTCGTAGGCCCTCTTGCGTTTGGCTTTCACGGTCTGGGCCAGCGCCCGCAGATCGCGGCTGAAGGGCGCGATCTTGTGCAGCTTTGATGTGTTTCTCGAGCTGGCCAGAGCTACCTGGTCGCGTGGTGTGCAGTGAAGTGCGGCAGGGCCTCAGTCCCACAGCCCCTTGGCGATCAATTCATCGCCGACCAGCAGATGCCCCCGCATCAAGGCGATGCCGCGATAAAAGCGAATGCGCGTATCCCTTGGGGCCGCCGTCGGAAAGATAAGCCTCCCCGCCCTCCGTGGCGGCGGTGGCACTGGCGGCAGCGGGCTCCCGACCGTTTGCGGGTCGGTGGCTCCTTTGTGCGTGGCATCCCGCAGGTCACGGGCGAGCTGGCCCAGGGGGCGCTGGCGTGATGCTGACGGCGCCGATGCCAATCCAAAAGCTTACGGGTGAGCTTCGCCATGGGGGTTTCTCCTGGCGTTATTGGCGAGGCGCGGCGCGCCGGTGCGCCCGCTATCCTTGCTATGGTCTTGCACGCCGCCCGCGCGTGCCCGGAATGTCGGACTCCGACTGTTGGCCCGAAATTGTGGTCCGGACGGTCGAAGGCGTGGGCTGGAGCGGCCATGATCCTTGCTATTGCCGAGCTATTGAGTGCCGCCGACCTCAAGGCCATCGGCGCCCGGCTCGCGACGGCGAGCTTCCGCGAGGGCAGGGCGACGGCGGGACGGTCGGCGCGGCATGGTGAAGAATAATCTCGCAGGCGGGCGAGGGCCCCGAGCTCAAAAGCGCCCGCGACCTGGTCGAGACCCGCCTGCTGGAGCATCACGCGGTATTCCAGCTGGCAACCCGGCCCAAGCGCCTGATCGGGACCCCCTGTTCGTAGCCGCTGGCGAGCCCGGTCATGTCTTCATGGCTTGCATGTCGACGATGCGCTTATGGATTTCGGGGTCTGCTCGGACGTCGCCTTTAGCCTGCGTTTGCTCGCCGCCGGAGGCCTACGATGGTGGCGCGAGCTGGTGATCGAATCGGCGGCGGAGAGGAGGCCTTCAAGCTTGCCGCGGGCAGTCTCGTCACCTATCCCGCCACCGCCTGGCATCGTCGTTGCCCGTCGAGTCGCGGCATCCGATTGGTTGCCGCGGGTTGGGTGCGCAGTTTTGTTCGCGACCCAGCGCATCGCGAGCCCTCCCTGTTCGACCTGGACACGGCTCGGCGCCGTTCCGCTGTCTGGATCGCGAGGGCAAATCGGCCGAGGCTGATCTGCTCGCCAAATGCACAGCCAATCTTCGCTACGGGAATGGTGTGACGCACTAGGCCGCAGCTTCTCCAGTCGTGGCCCTCCGCGTCGTCGGCCGCGTCGGCCTGCAGCTGGCCGTAGTTCTGCACGCCGATCTTGTCCATGCAGGTCGAGCTGGGTTTCGAGGAAGTCGATGTGGCCTTCCTCGTCCTTCAGCAGCTCCTCGAACAGCTGCATCGACACCAGGTCCTCGTTGCGTGCGGCAGATGCTCGCGCGCGCGGGTGTAGAGGTCGCGGGCGTTGTACTCGCCCTTGAGGTCGCACTCCAGCACCTCCTTGATGTTCTGGCCGATCATCAAGGGCGCGATGTACTGCAGGTTGGGCAGGCCCTCCAGGAAGATGATGCGCGCCACCAGCTTGTCGGCGTGCTGCATCTCCTCGATCGACTCCTTGCGCTCCTTCTTGGCGAGCTTGGTGAAGCCCCAGTTGTCGAGCATGCGGTAGTGCAGCCAGTATTGGCTGACGGCGCCCAGCTCGTGCTTGAGGGCCTCGTTCAGGAATGTCGATGACGTCCTTCTTGCCTTGCATGCCGCCTCTCCCGTGCCTGGCTCGACGACTGGGTCCGGCTGCCGCGATCGAGCCGACCGCGCGGCGCCTGCAGACGACCGAGGCGCACGCGAGCGCTCCTGCTTCCTACGACACTTGCGCGGGCGACGAGCCAGCGCGGCAGCGAGGGACGAGTACTGGAACGACTATCGTCAGGCCGGCTCGAGTGCCGGCCGCCCGGCGGCAGCCGGCGGGAATCTGCGCATGCGCCGCCGCATCGATGGGGCGTAGCTCGATCAGCCGTCTGCGCCGGCGTGTCGCTGGCGCACTTGAGGAGGCGGCCCTGCGCGCAGGCGCAGGCGTAGGGGCACACGACGCCCTTCTCCGCCAGCTGGTCGATCTTCTCGTAGATGGTGCTGACGGCCAGCGGCGAGCAGCCGCAGCAGACCATCTTCTTCCGCAGGTGGCGATAGACCACGCCCGGCGTCGGCAGCGGCGCGCTCGGGCAGGCTCAGGATCTCGACCAGGGCCCGCTCGATATCCGCATCCGTGATGGCCAGGCAGGAGCAAACGATCATGGCACGCAGACTTCCCCAACTTCATCACTGCTTGCAAGGCGCTCGCAGGCGGCATCGCCAGCAAGGATGAACCATGACGTGAAGCGACGGCGGCAAGACCTGGTCGGCGCCGCGCATCGTCGCAGCAAAGGTTCTCCGCCCCGTGCGACGACCTCGTCGATCAGCGAGCAGCCGAGCAGCGCGAAAGCGCACGCGCGCATGGCCGGACAGGCGTTGTGCTGGCAGGCCGAGATCATCTCGATGGCGATGCACTCGTCGCGGCAGAAGCGCTCGCAATCGACTGCCGCGGTCTCGAGGTCGCGCCGGGCGTGGCGATTGATGGCGCGCACCCAGCAGGACAGAGTCGGTGACGGCGCTCTTGGCCGCCGTGGCGCCCAACGCATTGGAGTAGGCGCGCCAGGCTTTCTCCCAGCAGGAGATGTCGCCGGTGCGGAAGCCCGTGAGCCAATAGCGGAAGCCGAGACCCACCAGCCGTTCCGGCGCGACCAGCCGGATGCTGCGGCAACTGCGCCGCGCGCTGCGCCGTCTCTCACGCGCTGCATGGCATTGCCTCTGGGCTGCGGGATCGCAAGATTTCGCGCCACGGCAGCGGATCGCCGTCTCGATCGCGTCCAGTCTCCAATCGTTGGGGTTCAAGGCCCCGACATCGGAAGCGCGCGCGCTCAGCATTGTTGAGGCGCGATTGTCAACATTTCGCACGCTGGAGCGCATGTCAAGTACGCGCTGTAGTCTAGTGACGCCGAGCTCTACTTTAGAGTTTGTCAAACTGCGGAGCGAACCGGACTGCCCGTCAGCCGTTGTCGCTGCAGCGAGCGGCGATAGCGCGGGCGCGGCCATTGCCGCGGCCGCGCGGCGCGCTGCCGGTCTTGCGCCGCGGCGCTGGCGGGCTCGGCGTAGGCTGGCTCGTCGGCCATGTCGGCCAGCGTGTGCTGATCGAGCACGTCGATGAAGGCGCCGAGCGCGTCGTCGAGGATCTTGTTGACGCCGCGGCCGCGTTTCTGTTTGCGGCCGACCGTGCCGTCCTCGATCTCGACATGGGTGACCTCCGTTGCGCGCACGACATCGCCGATGCGGATGGCGGCTGCCGGCCGCGCCAGCCGCACGCCGCCGTTGCGGCCGCGCACCGCCTCGATCAGCCCTGCCCGGGCGAGCAGGTTGACGATCTTGAAGACGTTCTGCTGCGTGATCTGCAGCGCGCTCCGACAGCTCCGCGACCTTGATCAGCCGGTCGCCCGCGCCGGCGCAGTCGATCAAGATGCGGATGGCGTGGCTTGTGGACTTTGGTCAGGCGCATCGTCGTGAGGGCTCCCTGGTGCGCTTCTGGGCCAAAAGCTATCTCATCTTGGCGCGAATTGCGAAGCCTTCAACGGAAAACCTTCGACAGGGCTTGGAGTGTGCCCCCTATCGCCCCCTTGGGCCCCCGCCCCCGGCATTTTTCTTGACAAAGCGCGGCCGGCAGGGCGGAGCGTCCACGCCGGGCGACGCACGGGCGGTGCGCTGGGCGCGGCCACCTGGCTTGGTGAGGATCAGCTTGCCGTTGGCCGTGATCTGCAGGCGGTAGTCCCGGCTGTCGTGTTCGAGGATCACCTCGCGGTCCCCTGCAGCAGCTCGCTTACCTTGACACGTTTGAGCCGGGTGCCGGTCGGCGACCTCTCGACCGGCGGGGTACTCTCTGATCCCGCTGGCTGATCATGTCAGGGACAGTTCCCCCATCCGAGGCGGCGCGCCGCCCATTTCTTGACTCAAATAAATCCACAAATGGCGGGCTGGCAAGGGTCGTTATCCGCGAACCCACAGGGGTGCTCTTTGTGCTGCACCCTGGGATCCCGGTGACGCCGCCGTGGGCAGGCAGAGCAAGATGCCCGGCGACGGGTCGAGCCGCGACCTTCAGCAGGGCTGTGGCGGGTGCGCAGGCTACTTTGTCTCTTGCGGCTTGATCTTGGCATCGCGAATGACCTGGGCCCACTTCTCCATTTCGATCTTGATGCGTTGGGCAAACTCCTGGGCGTATTGGCCACGACTTGGAAAACCCAGCTCATCGAGGCGTGCCCGCACGTCGGGCAGGGCCACCAGCGTGACGTGATCTCCTGGGCAGCAGCAACTGGTCGATGATGGCTTTCGGCGTGCCCGCCGGTGTGCCAGCATGCCCGTCAGCGTATAGGCCTCCTGCCCGGAGAGATGCCCGCCTGGCGCTATGGCTTCCGGCACGTCGGGGAGTGCCTTGGAGCGCTTTTCCGCCGTCACCGCCACAGGCCGCGCAGCAAAGCCCTGTTGGATCTGCGGCGCGCGCGGGCGGCACCGCCGAGAAGGCCACCGGCGTGTGGCCGCCAAGGGTTGATTGATGGCGGGAGCCGCCCCGGCGAACTGTACGGTGGGCAGGCCGAGATCGTTGCTGAGACGGAAGATCTCTTCGCCGCGACAGATGCGGCGTGCTGCCGACACCTGGCGCCGCGAAGCTGTACTTGCCCGGGTTCGCCTTGATGACCTCGGATCAGCCCCTGCATGGTCCCGGGCCGGCACGGATGGGTGTACGCTCACGACGTTGGGCGATACCGCAACGATGCTGATGGGGGCAAAATCCCTGACGGGATCATAGGGGACTTCGGCGAACAAGCTTGGGCTGACGACGAAGCCCAGTGCTGACGACGAGCAGGGTGTATCCGTCCGCCGGGAAGCGGCGCACCGGTCCCAGGAAGCCAGAGCTTTTCGCTGCCCGCGCCTCGGCTGGTTCACGACGGCAGAATTGTTTGCCGAACCGGCCGAGAACTTGTCGCTGACGATGCGTGGCAATGACATCGGTGGGACCACCCGCCGCAAGTTAACCAATGACCTGGGCCGGTTGATAAGGTTGCGCCACGGCGGCCGTGGCGGTGAGGCTAATGGCGACCAGCAATACGTAACTGAACGAAGTAATACCGAG